>Ga0080013_1004917_pt1 | contig 12830 bp, 24 predicted proteins | sample ETNvirenome_6_85_FD_69236 | JGI IMG/M metagenome (GOLD analysis project Ga0080013, IMG submission 69236) | Marine viral communities from the Pacific Ocean - ETNP_6_85 (SPADES assembly) (version 2) | ecosystem: Environmental > Aquatic > Marine > Oceanic | place: Pacific Ocean | collected 2013-06-19 | reverse complement strand
AGTGCGTAAAAGAGAAAGTTATTAATAGGTTAGTTTACTCCTTTAAACTATGACAAAACCAACAAAGATTAAAGGCGAGGATATAGAGTTGGAAGATAAGGACTATGCTTTGGTAGAATCAATTAAGGAATTAACAAACGAACTAAGGAGAGCAAATACTAAATAATGGCAGTAACATTTTGCACGGCAGACCAAGTAAGAGATGAGGCAGGAAGTGGTAGAGAAACTACCGACATGGATACTGCGGCTATTGAACATTTCATAAACCAAGCTGAATCTTATATTTGCGCTTTGACTGGAGTGGACTATTTATCAACCTATGCAGGTTTAGGAGCAATTACAAAACTAATTCTTAATGAAACGACAGCTGTAAAGGCTGCCATGAAAGTTGTTAAATATGATATGGATGGATACGAGGGAGGACTGGCAAACGCCCAATCAATCTTAGATATGTTATACACAACTTTCTCAGACAATATTAAACTGTTAACAGAAAAGAAATCAACTGACTATATTAACGCAAACACTACAAACTAATGGCTAATAGAATCCCTCACCACTTTTTGGAAGCACCTAAAGAAACTCTTAGTGTAAGTTTCTCAGACTTCGCAACGGGTAAGGGAGTTATAGAATTATTTTTAGGCCAAGTTTCAGACGGGAATAGAATGTCTCCAACTGCGTGGTATGGACACAAAATATTTGTGAGAGGACTTTCAACAAGTGGGGGGACAGACACCAAAGTTATAGATGAGGACTTTGATTTAGATTTTAGGAAAAATATTACAATAGAGGGAGAGGCAATATTCCAAGTTCCCGCGGGAGCAACAAGTGACACGGACGGACACGCTTTTGAACAATATACGATTGTTAAAGTTAGAAAATGGGATGGAACAACCGAAACGGATATTATAAGTAAAACGGGAGACACAAAGACAAACTCTTTAGGAAAAGATAATAATCTTTTATGGATGGATTCTCTATCCTTAACAATTCCAAAGACAAGTTTTAAGAATGGGGAATCCCTAAGGATTACTATTGAAAGTTGGCAGAAAAAAACAAGTGGAAGCGGTTCAACACAAGGAGTTTTATGTTGTGACCCAAAAGGAAGATTAGTTAGCCCACTTGAGAACTATGAGGAGTGGGATATTGGAACAGCAGGGAGGGAAATTGATTTCACTCAACATAACTCACCCGTAACAATATGCCTCGCACAAATTCCCGTAAAAATATAAAATGGCCGATTTAGACATAGGACAAACAACAACAACAAACTTTTCCGGAAGTGAATCAAAATTCTCAGTCGGAGCAGAAGTTCCAGACTCGCATAGAGTAGAGGATGGAGATACCTTCTGGGATTATTCAAATGCTTCAACTGACTTAGGTTACTATATGAATATTGCAGAGGCTCACTCTTCTATTAACGCTTTAGCAACTTATGTAACTGGACAAGGCTTTGAAACTGATACCATGACAGGGTTTAATTTAGAAAAAATTAACGGGTCTGGAGAAGATTCAATTCATGACATTTTATGGAATCAAGTTGTAATGACTGAATCTTTAGGTGACGCTATGGCTGAGATTGTTAGAAATGATAAAGGAACTTTAGCAAATCTTAAACCTTTATGGATTGGAGATATGCGTAGCGTATGGAATAAACAGGGAATAATCAAACACTATGTTCATATTCCTTCAAATAAAATATTCCAACCTCATCAAATCTTTCACACTATGAGAAACAGAGTGGCAAATCAAGTTCATGGAACAAGTATGTTTACAGCGTTAAAGAAAATTATTGATTTGAAAGCTGAGGCTTTACAAGATGAGGGATTAATTAGACATAGGGAAATGTTGGGAGTGTTAGAAGTAGACACTGAAGACAATACTAAAATAGCTGCTGCTATTAATGCTGTTCAAACAGCTTATAAGAAAAAAGAAGTGTTAGTCACAATGAAAGGGGTTAGTGAATTAAAGGACAATCCTATGACAACTAAGGATAGATTGTCATGGATGACATATTTAGACAACCTATTTTATCAATCTTCTGGAGTTCCAAAGGCTATTGTTACTTCGGAAGGTTTGACCGAAGCGGGTGGAAAGGTTGGATTCCTCACGTTTCAACCTTTCTATACCCGTAAGCAAGTACAATTAGAATCGGATTTATGGAATCAAATTGCAATTAAAATTAAATTCAATAAGCCTCCTCAATTAGGTGGAATGATGAATGAGAGTGAACAGAAGAACACAGGGCAAACAAGCATACAGCCTAAGGACACACAGGTTGGAGTAGATAGAGAATGACAAAGAAAAAACCAATAGAACACACTAAGCCCGTAATTGAAACTATAATTAACAGTACTGCCTTAGCTTTAACAGCTTTCGGAACTACTCTATTATTAAGTAAAGACTATTGGGGTTTTCTATTAATTGGATTTGGAGTTGGTTTAGAGTTTATTAAATACTTAGGGAGACAGAAGAAACTATGGTGAGTATAGAAGAAAGGAAACGATTAAGAGAAAAAAGAAGGAGAGAAAAGAAAGAACAACTAAATTTAAATGTAGATAAATCTAAACAAACCATTAAAGATATACAAACTATTAGAGACCCAAGCAAAATTCCCATAGAAGATAGACCAACTGATAAGTTCGGTAAACCTTTAACAGACAAAGAACTAAGTGCTAATCTTAAAGAACAATTCCCAGACCAGAGAGCAGGTTCAAGAGAAAATCCTATACAACCCCAGTCTCTTAATCAAGGGCAATCGGGAGCATTATTATTGAATGAGCAAACTGGAGAGTTTGCTACTGCAAGAGGGGGCCAAATAGTTCATAGACAAGGAACAAGAGCTGGAGAATTAACTCCAGAACAGAAGGCTAACACTCAAACTCCTAGGAGTAAATTCTTTTCAGGAGAGAGTGGAGTTCCTTTAACAGTAGAAGAGGGAGAACAGCTAAAGAAATTTGCAAATGCAACTCCTCAACAACTAGAGACTTTCAAAGAACAGGGAGTAATTAGTCAAGAGGTTATAAACAGACTAACAGAACAAAGAACAAAGGCAGAAGAAGAAGAAGAAAATTTAATGGAGAGTTTTCCGGAAAAAAGAACATTTGATTTGCCAGAGAAAAAAGGATTTTCTAAACTCCCAATATTGGGAGGATTTATAACCGCAGGAGGTAGAGCAATTTTATCCGCTTTAAAAAAGAAACAAGATACTAAAGGAGGAACGATTCTTGAAAATTATGACCTAAAGGAGGGAGCAATTCCCGAGCCAGAAATTTTAATGAATGACGCTTTGACACAAATTGAAAAGGAAGTCATAGGAGAGGGATTGACAGCAAGTGAACAAACTGGTTTAGTTGTGGAGGGAATCCCTATTGCAGGAGCTTTAATTGGTAAATATGCGGGAGGATTAGTGGAAACTCCGAGAGGAAATATTGAGGCTATAAGAAAGAACATTAAAAAAGAAAGAACAAGAATGACAAAATATGAGACGTGGACTTCTGGAGGAATTATGAGTCCAAGACTGGCAGAGCAAGAATTGGAAATTGCACAACAAGACGCCCAAAGAATGGAAAGCAGATTAAAACTTTTAATCAATCACTCTCCGTCTTTACAATTTAATTCAGATGAAATTAACGTCATTGAAACCGAAATGTTTACTTATAAAGAATTATTGTTCGCAATAGAGCAAAGGATTGCTCAAGTGGAAAGCGGAGCAATAACTCCAAGCGATTTCCAAGCAGGTTTAGCTTTAGCAAGTTATGGGGAAAGAATTACGGAATTAGAGGGATAGGAAGTGGTAGAGACACTACTAACATGATAAGGAGGTACAAAAACAATGGAAGAAGAAAAACAAAGTGAGGAAATTCTAAGTGAGGATGAGAAAGTTAAAGCTCTTAACGAGGAAACTGAAGCTCTCAATAAAGCAATAGCTGAGAACGAAAATGCTAAGGCTAAGGCAAAGTTAGGAGGAGTCTCAGTAGGACACCCTCAAACAGAGGAAGTTAAAGAAGAGACAGCGGTAGAATATAAGAACAGAGTTTTATCGGGTGAAATATGAAAGAGCCTAAAGATTTGGGCATTAAGATAGGCACTAAAGAAGAGAAATTCTGGACTGATATGAGGGAGAAGTCTTTAGAAATAATAGCACAATCTAAGCATGAAATCACTATTCAGGAACACATAGTGAAATTGTGTGACGAGAAGATTAAATCTGAACAACGATAGAGATACGAAAGTTTTAAATAGTCGGTTCACCGAATAACTTTATGGCTTTAGAATGCGTATTAATTCATGAAACTGAAATTCCGATTCCGATGACTTGTGCAGACGGGGTCGCTATTACTAAAGGAACTATTTTAAAATTATCTGACCCAAATACTGTTAGTGTTACAGCTGGAGATACTGACGCTGTGGCTGGTATTGCAGCAGAAGATAAAGTCGCAAGTGACGGCAAGACTAAAATCGGAGTTTACAAGAGAGGAATCTTTAAAGGATTCGCAGGAGCAGCTGCTGTAACAGTGGGTAAAGGTTTAATTACAGATACTGCTACTGGAGCAGCAAACGAACTTGTTAATGCAGATGTTAATAGTGAAAATATTGTGGGTAGAGCATTAGAAACCGCAGCAGATACTGAATCATTCTTATTTGAATTAAATCCTTTTAGTATGGAGTTAGCATAATGACAGATGAAAATCAAACGGCTACTCAAGAAGATACTACTTCAACAGAAGAAGAAGGACAAAATAAAGAGGAGAGTAAAGAATAATGGCAAGTAGTGGACAATCAACAATTCGAGGAATAGATATAGACAAGTTAGCCAAAGGATTTGCTGATGAAGAAAATGTATTTAAATCATTATGTACCATTGCAAATACTCAGGCTCGAGAGATTCGTTGGTACAAAAAGCAATCTGGATTTCTTGATAGTGTAGATACTACTGGAATCGCTGCTTCTCAAATAGCTAATGTTTCTGAGCGTTCAAGACCTGTTGTTGTAGAACAATCATGGACAAGACAAACAAGTTATGTTAGAAAATACTTTGTAGAAAGTCCAACAATTTCAAGTGAAGATATTAAAGATACAGATATTGATATATTGGCAACAAATGTTAGAGATTTAGTACGAGCTGTAAGTAGACAAGTGGATAAAAGAATATATGATGTAGCAAGTGCAGGAGTAGGAAACTCAAATGCTGCTACTGCTACATGGGATAATGCAACACAAGCTAATGTTAATATTGTAAAAGACTTACTTACTGCTAAGAAAGATATAAGAGTGGATGGATACGACCCAGAAGGAGCTATGCTATTACTAACTCCAAACGACCACGAATTAATGCTCACTAATTTAATCTTTACTAAAGGTTCAAGCATACCTGCTTTTGCAAGTGGAAAGATGGGAACTGGAGTAGTTATGGAGATTCTAGGATTAAAAGTAATGGTTTCTACAAATGTGGATAGTGACGAAGCACTTGTTGTTGTACCTAAGAGAGCATTGACATGGAAGAGTTTTATGCCTATTACAACTGGAATCATTGATGATGTTGGTATTGGAAAGAAAATTAGAGTGTGGGAAGAAGGCGAGTGTTTAATGACTGATGTTAATGCGGCTGCTAAAATCACCAACTTAAACTCATAAAATGAGTAAAGAAGGTTCTTTATCTAGATTAGCAAAATATAAGGCACATAATAATACATTATTATTAGAAGCTGAACAAGCTTTCTTTGATAGTATGTATAAGGAAGCTCCTAAACCCGCTAAGAAATCTAGTTCTAAAAAAGAATAATTTTATATATTCTCTTTCTATAAATTTATATGACACAAGTTGGAAACATTGCAACCATAGGCTCTAAGGAAATTTTAACAGAGTACCCAATAGAAGAAGGTTTAATTGCTGGAACTCAGAAACAAACAGGAAGGGAAATGGCTTTAATACCAGAAGAAGGAAGTATTGTTAAAGAAAGAGATAAGGTGGGTTTATAATGGGGGGTAAAGGCTCTGGAAGATTGACCCGAGAAGAAACGATAGTAAGAGAGCAAGGTTTATTTAATTCTGTAAATCCCAATGTTGTTAATACCCAAAACCCTTTAGTTCTTCCAAATTTATCGGGGGTAAAGGAGAGTGCATTAAAGACTTCTGTTTTAAGTAGTGAAAATGAATGGACAGAATTGACAGGACAGATTCAAGGAACTTTAGAGGTTAATCATAATTACTTAATGAACGCAGCAACACAAATTTCAGTAAGTTTACCCGCAACTTGCGATGTTGGGGACAGAATTATAATGTTGGGTAAGGGTGCGGGGGGTTGGAGAATGAAACCAACAGGCGACCAACAAATATTATTAAAAGACCAAGTTAGTGCAACGGGTACAAATGGAGGATATATTGAAAGTGGATATAAAACTGATAGCGTTGAAGTTGTCTGTACTACTAAAGATACAATATGGACAGTATTAAATTGTAAAGCCTTAACAAATTTGGGCATACAATTAGCATGGGTAAATACAAAGTCGGTATTATTTGATGGAGTAGATGAATATTACAGGGCTGCAAATAATACTATACTGCAAATAGGGGCTAATGACGCAACACTCTCGGCGTGGGTTAAGTTGGGAGATACAACAGGAACTCAATTTATTATGGGCAAAGGAACACTTCAATTTAAAGAAGAGGGTTATGGTATGTATGCCTCAGGAACTTCTTTTGGCTGCCAATTAAGAGATAGTTCAAATGCAGCAGTTGGTGCTGGAACAGACACCACTATATCTTCTGGCACATGGTACCATGTATGCATGACTATTGATAGAGATAGTGCAACAGGACTTAAATTATATATTAATGGAAGTGCTGAAGCAAATACAGGAGATCCAACTGCTTTAAATGCAGATTTAGACGGAACGAGTGTGTTTAGTATTGCAACAAGACACGGAGAAGGGGGGAGTTTATTCCCTTTAAATGGGAATATTGATGAAGTAAGTATTTTCAATAAATCTTTTAGCCAGGCGGAGATTGATGAAATTTACAATAGTGGATCTCCGAACAATGTTTCAGAACATTCAGCCAATGCTAATCTTATAAGTTACTGGCGTATGGGGGATGATGTTGATGATGATGAAACAACAATTATCGACCAAGAAACTACGAGCAACGATTTGACAGGAGTAAATATGGAGGTGGCAGATGTTCAATCTACCGATGTACCATAATGATAAATAATAAATATTATATTTTAGATTATCCGATTGAAGCAACGGACTTAATTCAGGTTGTAGAATGCAAAAGTTTAGAGCTAAGAATTAACAATGATAAAACAAAATGTATTGCAAAGTTACCCGTCGGTGCAGAACCTAAACTTGAACTAATTAATAAAACAGCGTCGACACATGAAGAAATATTAGTGGAGTTAGCTAAGCCAGAATGGACACCTAAAGAGTAATTGAAACAATTAGAAACATTTATAAACCCCTTATTCTTGTATATTATACAATGAAAACACAAACAGAAAAACAAAAACAAATATTGGATTTAATCCAATTAGCACATAAAAAAATAGACCTACTTGAAAAGTTATATGTGGAGTTAGAACTTGAAAACGATATGTACCCATCAAGAAAGGAATATGAAGATAAAGTTTTAGAACAAGCATATCAAGAAGATAGATGGCAAGATAAGAAATGGAATGCTGAAGACATGGCACAAGAGCAATATACGGAGGGTCAAGAATGATAATGACAGATGACTATGAGTTAGAAATTACCTGCTTTAGTTGTGACAACTCTTTCGGTTTTGCAGCTTTTAATAAACCAGATGGAGAGGAGTTTATCATTGATTGCCCCAAATGTTCAGCTAAAACGGTGGTAATTGTTTAAAATGAAACGAGAATATAAACAGATTCGGATAAGGTTACAGACATATAACCAACTCAAGAAAGTAATACCTCCCTACGAAGGAGAGATGTTAATAAATTACTTTGAGAGAGTTTCAAATATAATGACAAGGAGGTTAAATGAAGATGAATTGTAAAACTTGTAACATCCCCATGGTTGTTAAAGAGGGTAAATATGGAAAGTTTTTTGGTTGTGCTAATTTCCCAATATGTAGGGAGATAGTAAAGATTGAAGGTACTACTGGAACAGAGAATCAAGGACAGACTCCTACCTATAACAAACAACCTAAATCGGGATTTGACTCAAAACAGAACAGTATTGAGGCTCAATGTGCAGTAAAAGAAGCTAACGCAGCATTTATTGCAGGTAAAATTGAAGCTGAGGCTATATATAACCATGCTAAAGGATTGTATAATATGGTTAAGGAGTTACAGAATGAACGATGAGGAATTAGAGAAAGTATGGAGAGCTTTGAACACAAGGATTGAAACTTTGAATCAAAGAACAAAGACCCATACTATCTATATTCGTGAACTCCAAAAACAAATTAAGGAATTATTAAAATAATAGTCATTTATGGCAGAGGGATGACAACAAACACCAAATAAAATATCACCTCTTTTTATTACTCTGCCTATCATAATCATGAAGATAATTAAATTAACACTAACTGAGAAGGAATATACTAAGTTAAAGCGTATTGAGAAAGCATATTTCAAGCATGAAACTGGCAAAAATTGGAATTATCTTATAATGCGTATGGCTAACAATTTTCTAAAGGAGCTGAAGAAATGAGCGATAAAAGAAGAACAACTGTGTATATTGATGAGGGTTTATTTGACCAAGCTAAGACAAGAGGAGACAATCTTTCTGAGGTATTAAATGAGGCATTAGCTGAGAATACTGAAGAGATGGCACAATGTAATTTCTGTAAACTATTTTGCGATGAGGCTATGGCCAAAGAGAAATTTCTGTGGTTGTGTCCAGATGAAACATGGTGCTGTCATGATTGTTTTAATGATATGACAGATGACATTAAAAGAAGTGGGATTGTAGCGAAACTATGAAGATTCTAAACTTATATGCTGGTATTGGTGGTAATAGATGGCTTTGGGGTGATGAGCATGAGATTACAGCTATTGAGAATAATAAAGAAATTGCTAAGGAATATAAGAAAAACTTTCCAAACGATAGAGTGATAATATGTGACGCACACCAATACTTATTAGACCATTATGAGGATTATGATTTTATATGGAGTTCTCCACCATGCCCAACTCATAGTAAATTTAGGTTAATGCACCCAAATAAAGTCCCTTATCCAGATATGACTTTATATCAAGAGATTATACTTTTAACTAAATGGTTTAAAGGCAAGTGGGTCATAGAAAATGTTATCCCATATTATGAGCCATTAATTCAAGGCCAAAAGGTAGGTAGGCATTTATTTTGGAGTAATTTTAAAATTTCTCATTTGGATATTTCTGTATTTAATATAAAATATAAGACTAAAGAAGAACTTGCAAAACACTACGGTATGAAAGTTACTAATGTAAAATATCTAAGAAATTGTGTAAACCCACAGGTAGGGTTACATATACTCAATTGTGAATAACATAATGATAATGGTAAAATGGGTATAGATATAATGCACCAACCACTATGCCAGTTGATTATATCGACCCTGTGAACCCGTTATGTTATTCATATCACAACCGACCAATAGATTTCTCCTAAGAGTTAGAGCTTTATCTTAACTCCTCACAGACCCATGCTAACCAATAGCAGTCTAAGTTAATAGTAATAACCTGCTTATATATTTATCTGTTTTTAACTCTCATACACTACTTAATAGTTGTTCCACGTATTCATTAGATTTATATATCTTAGATTCTTTGTGAAGGGCATCCGAACCGCACACCTTCACAAATATTTTTATATAAATTAATGAATACTTGGGAGAGTTCCACTGGAAATTGAGGTGACCACCATTTCCTGTGGAGAATCTATATTTGAAACAATCTATAATTATAATCGTTCGTTAGAATGGCTTAAAACACGTATTTAACATATCACAGAATTACCATCATCCCTCAAATCCTTGAGTTTACACAGAAAACCAACGATTAATAAATAATCCATATAAAGCGATTAAATCCTCATTTTAAGCCATTTTAAGCGACGTTTGAAACATTTCTAAGGATTATGGTCGGATTCCTGCCGACCCCCGCTTCAGAAAATTATTAAAAATGAAACAATTTAAAAAGATTAAAAAGTTTTTTAATCATAATGAAGGTTGAACTAGACGACTGGCAACAGGAAATAATAGATTGCGAAGATAGGTATATTTGTTTGTGTAAGGGTAGACAAATTGGAGGAACGTTCACTTTTGCAAGAAAAGCAGCACATAGACTACTAAAGAACCCTAATTATAGAATAGTAGTACTAAGTTTAACAGAAGACCAAGCACACACCGTAATAGTAATGGTACTTGATTACTTATTAGCAAACCATAGCTCCAGAGTATGTACTGGAATGAAGAGACCAACTAAGTCCACTATACAATTAACAAACGGAAGTATAATTAGAAGTAGACCAACTGGAGACGATGGTAGTGGAGCAAGGGGATTTACTGGAGATGTACTCTACTTAAACGAATGTAGTCGTATGAATGAAATGGTATTTGAGGCGGCTAAGCCAATATTACTAACTACGGGAGGTCATATTTGGATGGATTCCACACCATTTGGGAAATATACTAAGGATAAGACCAAATTTAACTACTTTTACAAAGCATTTCTCAATAAGAACGAGAAATGGAAGGTATTTTACAAGACATCTGAAGAAGTTATACATAATAGACCCATAAATAAGACATGGACAGCTACTATCAAGGAATTAGCCATCCAATTCTTAGATGAAGAAAAGAAGGAAATGAGTAAGACCCAATATTCTCAGGAATATTTAGGACTTTTCACGGAAGATTTGCAGCAGTACTTTAGTGACGAACTCATCAAGAAAGTATGCTGTTTAGAACATCCTAATGGAATCAAGCAGAACGGAGAACACTTTGCTGGAGTAGATATTGCAAGAATGGGAAGAGATTTGGGAGTTATAGCAGTAGGTAGACGAATTAACAGGGAAATGATACACCAAGTTGATAATATAGTAACAAGTAAGCAACTAACATGGGAAACTGAGGAGAGAATCATAGGAATGGACAATATATACAACTGTTCCAAGATATACATAGACGCAGGAGCTGGAACACTGGGAGTCTCAGTATTAGACCACTTACTCCGTAATGATAAAGTAAAGAGAAAGGTTGTAGCCATTAACAACAGAGCAAGACCTCTTGATGATAATAAATTCCAAAGACTTCTAAAGGAAGACTTGTACGACAATCTTAAGTCACTCATGGAAAAGGGAGAGATTAAGCTACTAAATAATGATGAAGTTAAGATGTCTTTAAAATCTGTTCAGTGGGAACACGTATATAGAGACGGACAACCTACAAAAGTTAAAATATTTGGAAATCACACTCACTCAGCCGAAGCAATAATAAGAATGGCGTGGTGTGTAAAAGAGAAAGTTATTAATAGGTTAGTTTACTCCTTTAAACTATGACAAAACCAACAAAGATTAAGGACTATGACGGAAAGGAGGAAACAGTCAATCTTGAAGATAAGGATTATGCTTTAGTTAAAGCGATTCAAGATTTAACAAGAGCAATCGAGAGGTTATTTTATAAATAATGGCAGTAACATTTTGTACAGCAGACCAAGTTAGGGATGAGGCAGGAAGTGGTAGAGAAACTACTGATATGGATACTGCGGCTATTGAACATTTCATAAACCAAGCAGAATCATACATCTGTGCATTAACTGGAGTTGACTATTTAGGAACATATTCAAGTCTAGGTGCAATTACAAAACTAATTCTTAACGAGACAACAGCAGTTAAGGCTGCCATGAAAGTTGTTAAGTATGACATGAATGGATATGAGGGAGGACTGGCAAACGCCCAATCAATCTTAGATATGTTATACACAACTTTCTCAGACAATATTAAACTGTTAATAGAAAAGAAATCAACTGACTATATTAACGCAAACACTACAAACTAATGGCTAATAGAATCCCTCATCATTTTTTAGAAGCTCCAAGAGAACTTGTCAATGTTAGTTTCACAGATTTTGCAAGCGGGAAAGGTATTGTAGACTTCTTCTTAGGAAATACCTCAGCAAGTAATGTATTAACTCCAACATCTTTTTATTCAGATAGGATTTGTATATTAGGGAGTTCAGGTACTTCTTCAACGTATGAGAAATTATTAGATGCAGACTTTGACGCTAAATTCTTAAAACAAGTAACAATAGAAGGAGATGCTTTAGTCACAACTTCTTTAGGTATGAAACATGATGAAGCAGCAGAGTATTTTAATTATGTTGTAGTTAGAGTTAGAAAATGGGATGGCTCAACAGAGACAGAGATTGCAGATACAACTGGAACTGTAAATCAATATACGACAGGGGCAGCAGGAGCTAAACAATTATTTTTAAATACAACTCCCTTAACAATACCAAAGACAAGTTATAAAATTGGAGAGAGCTTGAGAGTTACAATAGAAGTATGGTGTAAACAAGCTAATAATAAAGACTCAGAGCCAGCTTTAATGTGCGACCCTAAAGGAAGACTGGTTAATGATATAGCAGACATTCAACAATACTCACTTGGAGGAGACATAGATTATGCAACGTCTGACCCAAATGGAGTAACAATTTCAAACGCACAAATACCTTTCAGAGTATAAAATGGCAGAATTAGACATAGGACAAACAACAACAACAAACTTCACAGGTAGTGAGACAAAGTTTACAGTCGGAGCAGAAGTTCCAGACTCGCATAGAGTAGAGGATGGAGATACCTTCTGGGATTATTCAAA
>Ga0080013_1004914_pt1 | contig 12840 bp, 5 predicted proteins | sample ETNvirenome_6_85_FD_69236 | JGI IMG/M metagenome (GOLD analysis project Ga0080013, IMG submission 69236) | Marine viral communities from the Pacific Ocean - ETNP_6_85 (SPADES assembly) (version 2) | ecosystem: Environmental > Aquatic > Marine > Oceanic | place: Pacific Ocean | collected 2013-06-19 | reverse complement strand
TTCTTACTTTCCCCTTTGGCGGAATGGGTCTGCCATTCAATGTGAGGTTATTGTTCCCCTCATTAAACGCGGTGAAGGCTGTGTCTCTCGGACGAACCCTTTCCCGTTTAATAGAGAATTGCGTAATGGGGGCATCCGCCTCACGCTGCCGAAGCCTTTCCCTTGTTTCTTGGGCAGTTACAGTTTGTTCCTGCGTGGGGGTAACGCCTGCGGGTACAAATTCAGTAGATGCTGGAACTGGCGCGTATTTCCCAAAAACATCAGCCGCAGAAAGAACATTAATCTTTTTAAATCCCCTCCGCATGGCAATGAAGAAATCAGCTATGCGGTTAAAGAGATTGCGCGGTTTCCCAGCAACCTTCATTACGCCATCCGCATAAGCGCGGAACGCCTCAGCGACGGCTTCTTCGACAAGCTCTTCCCGCGTTAGGGGTTGACCTTTATATACTTCAGAAATCTCATCAAACCATGTTTTGTCGTGCTTCACACCCCTACGGTCAACGGCAGTGTTCGTTTTGACAAAGTTAGTCAAAACTTTCCAATCGGCTTTGGTTATAATCCCTGCATTCCTGAGAACGTGTATGATCTCATGGCTCATCACACTGCTTAATTGTTTAAGCGCCTGTTCCCTTGAAGGGGGAGACCCGTCCCGATTGTCTTCCAAAGCATCCAGCGCCAACACAATTACCTGCTTATCGTCGGTCTGGCGAACCATTCCTTCCTTCGTTCCCTCTACGCCCTCTTCTGTAAGGGTGTTGACGTAACGGACAGTCAATGGAACATTTTTTAACGCAGGAATTTTATTCTGGAATAACCGTAACACACTGCCCAAGGCTTTGTTAATGGCTTCACGCCCGCCCAAGTTTTCCATGCGCTCTTTAAACTGTGGAATTGCTTGCGCCCTTGAAGCGCGGTTTTTCATCTCCTGCGCTGCTTGCTCAGAGGTTAGTTTTGAGTCTGTATCTGAGCGCCTTATAAGAATACCTGATTTGGGAGCGGTGGCGGTTTCGCCAGTTGTTTCGACAGTACCACCGCGCAGCAAGCGCTCTCGGAGAGGAGATATAGTCCCCTCTTCAGCGGTGCGAGCAGCTTCTTCTTGCGCCCTTGCGCGCTCTTGAGATTCAATTAACTCCCCTCTTTCCAGGGGGGTTTTGACAGGGGCTGGCCTGTTATAAACATAAATATTGCGCTTCTGTTTCCCCTGGGCATTTGTGGCAAATCTGACATCACCACGCTTTAGCGCACGCTCTATTATTTGCTCAGTCGGTTCGCCGGTTTTATCCAAAACGCGATTAATATCGCTTTTCTGGAACTCTCCCTTCTCCAGAACCCTACCGCCCTTTTTACCCACGGTTCGACGCGGCATATCCCTCGCCATAGCAATAACAGTGGCATACTGGCTTGGGGTAAAATCTGGTTGTCGAATGGTGGGGAGGCTGGTGGGCTGCGAGAAGGAGGGAAGTTCATCTAGTTTCATCTGGACTGTTGCTAGTTGCGCTCCAGACATGCGGTTTAAATCTTTACCGCCAGTCAAACCATAAACAAACCTGACAAACCCGTCATCATGCGTACCTGTCTGTCTACTGGCTTCGCTGTCTATAATAATGTTTTTCTGGGCAGCGGTTTCTCTTATCGCTTCAACTGTTCCTGTGTTCATTACCCCAGGAAGAAGGCTGTCTATAATATTCTGATCTATGCCAGCATCTGCCATTTCTGAGATAGAAACAAAATCACCTCTGTGTTTGGGACTCTTCCCCACCCTGAAATTATGTGTATTAATCCGACCAGCGATTTCCGTGGGAAGGGTATCAAATTCAATCGCAGCAGGGAGATATGTTTTCCGCGCTGCCTCAAGCGTTGCTTCGGTCTCTTCTATTTTAGCTTCTTTTAAGGCTTCCCTCGCCAGAGTGTCCTGCTCCGTTTGGTCATGCATACGCATGATATCAAACACACCAGCGTTCATCTCATCCCCAAATGCCTCAGCCTGCTCAACTGTAGCAAAGTACGGAGAAACCTTTATTCCTGCCCGTGTTTTGACATACGGGCCTTTATCCCCAGAAGCGACTTCGTATGAAACGGGCATTCCATCTGTATCAAGAGCAATTTGCCCGTTGATGAAAGCAACAGGAATATCCCCTGCCAACTGATTAACAGTTTGCTGGGCAATACTTGGTATGTCAGCATCGGGTTCCATAACCCTGTCGCTGTCAATGCTGTGGTCTTCAATTTGGAGGGGGACTGGGGGAGGGGCAGGAAGGGCAAATTGGCTTAACCGCCGGGATTCTTCCAGAATTGTTTCTGGGGCATCTTCAGCAACCACTGTATCTTTTGGATCACCAACAACTGTGTCAATCTCTCCAGGTGCTTTTGGTCCTCGACGCCCTATAGTTGCCTGAAGAACGCCTTGGAAGATAGCGCCTGCACTACCACCATATCCAAGGTCTGATGCCCATGATTCCCCAATTTCCAAATTGGGGTCGTACATATTTTTACTAATTAAATCTTGAAGGACACCAGCGATAGCCTCTTGTGCGCCCTCTGCGCCACCAGCCAAAAAGACATTTCCTACCTTTTTCAGAATTGAATCGGCTATAGGTTTGGAGACTTTATCTTTAGAAAGTTTGGAAGCAATAAGACCCAGAGGCAAGCGAAGTGAGGCAAGTTCCGTTAGCCCCACGGCTCCGCCCATAAGTATTGAAAGCCTTTTATCAAGGTCTGGAATCTCTTCGCCAAGGCGCTCATTAGCCGCAAGTATGCTTTCGACTTGCTCGCCAGCGCCTGATCCAACTGCCAACGCGCCAGTTCCACCCCACGCCAGCGCCCTGCCAGCACCCGCAAGACTCCTAGCTGCAAGTCCTGCTTGTCCTAAATATGGAATAAAAAATGCAGCAAAGGAACCCAATGCATTGCCTACGCCATAAGCATCTGACTGAACATCCCCACCAAGGGCTTCCTGTATGTCTTGCCTCGCTGCCCTTGAAAATTCGACAACGTCGCTCTCTTCAATAGAGGGGAACCAATCGGGGGCTATAGCATACGCCAGACCCGCAGCGCCCTCGGCTGCGAGAAGGGGCATTGATGAAATGCCCATACCAACGCCACCAAGAAAATCCCCGACATGGTCGAAGATATTTTTATCTTCTTCTTGTTCGCCTAAAGTAGAGAGGTGTTGTGCTATCTGAGTGTCAGTGAACCCAGCACTTCGTGCGCCCTCAAGATCAAATTGTTCAGACTGCCACAGGTGGTCAATGATATCGCCATCACTAAACCCAGCGCCGATTGCCCCCTGATAATCAAATGGCATAATTCTCTACCTATCGATTATAATTTTCAATTGATTCACCTTCTGGGGGTTTCGTAGCCCCACCCTCGCCACCTGCGCCACCACCCTCATTTGCCGCCTGTTCTCTCAGCCATGCATCAAGGTCATCAAGTTCTGGGTATGCACCTAAAATCGCATTACGCTCATTCCTTAAGCTGGTCTGGCTTAGTCGTTTTCTCGCCGCCCAAAGCTCAATCGCTCTTTTATATCCACTGGCTTTGCCCTTTTCAGTAACCTTCCCTGGACTCAAAAAATTAGACTTCCCTTGACGGGGCAGTTCCATACCAGCGAACCTTGTATCTACATTCCCCAATGCTGTAACAAAAGTCTGCAAATCATCTAACGGTATCGTGTTCCTAGAAGAAGTAATGTCTCCGAATAAATCTGAGCCAGTTTTTTCAATAGCAATAAGCGTGTCTTGCGCCCTCTGTGCTTGGCCTATCACAAAGTTTGACCCTGCGTATGAGGCTGATTTCCCTAAACCAATATCGTCTAAATATTTCTTAATTTCAGAGCTGGCTTTACTGAAATCAAGCTGTCCAATGTTTGTTGCACCTTCAGGCCAACCAAACGCCACTTTTTGCTCTGGGGTGAGAACTTTCCATTGATTTTTAATAAATGAATCCATTGCTCTTTCTGTATCTGTCCTCTTCTCATATGTGTATGCGAGCCTTTGAATTTCATACCCCATTCTAGCATTAGTAAGTTGTTCTGCTTTGTACAAAAGATCATTTGCAGCGGCTCGTTCCGCCACCGCCAACGCGGCCCGACGACTTGCCTCTTCTGAGTTGCCCCTTTGATCCGCCCTTTTTGCTGCAAGTAAATTGTTTTCCATCGATGCCATCTTTGCCTGATGTTCGACATAAGCGAAACGGGCGGTGAGGTCGGATTCATCTATCTTGTCTTGTAGAGCCAAAACCTGTTTTTGCTCTTCTTTGCTTAAATCCGTCATCCCTTCCATAGCTTTTCCGAACCCTTCATAGAAGGTGGTCGTACCAAGAAACGCAGCAGAAGCCGTTAAAAGTCTTTGGATGTTTGTGTCGGATTTAATTTGTTTAATACGACTCGCTCTACCAGCTTGTATGTCTTTAATAGATTGTCGCGGGTCATAGTCTTTTAATGTATCAAATTGAGCTTCAATACGTTTAAAGGCTTCTTTCGAGTCTTCCGACAACGCATCGTATGTATCACTTCTAATTTTGTCTGAATCAACAGCATCAAGGAATTTGATTGTACCCCTTTCTGTTTCTGCTTTTGTTCTCTTCGCCAAAGCCTCGGTATGGGCATCACCGCCTGCACCATCACCAGGAGCGACTTCAGGAACAACGCCACTCGCAAAACCTTCTCTGGCATCAGCATCAGCACCAGATTCAGGAACCGTTGGAGCCATACCTGTCGCATAACCTTCATCTAAATCTGGATCGGCTACCGTCGAAAAAGGAGGTTCTTCTACTTCGCTAAGAATCCCATTCTTTGAAACAGTACGGGGGGGTGGCTCTTCCTGCTCTTTCGCTCTCTTTCTTGCTACGACTCCACTTCCAGCGCCCCCAGTATATGCATCATGGGCAGGTGCTAGTTCAAGACCTTCCAGACTCGCTATTTGAGCGTCATAAAAAGCATTAACTACAGAACCAGGAGAAAACTTTTTGTTTAAAAAGCGTACTTTATTGAGCGGGCCTTCACGAAGCTGCGGGTTGCCCCCCATTGTTTGCATTATTTTGGCTGTATAATCCTCTGTGCTTTTTAATATACCACCCTTAGCCAATTCAAATTCTTGTAAAACCTCTTGGGGCGGCGCACCCTCCTCAAGAGATTTTAAAAGATCAGATTTAATTTTTATATTTTTTTCATATACACCCAAAGGAAGACCAACAAAATAATCATTTATAGCTTTACCAACATGAGAACGAACCATTGCATTTGGTTGTTCATCCAAGTATTGAAATGCTTCTTCAGGCGGCATAATTGATCTTCCAGCACGATCAGTAAGCCCAACCTCCGTGCGATTTCTATTAACCGCTTTTACAGCTTCTTCTATTGGGGGAACATCTTTAAGCTGTGACCGGGGGGGTTCAATACTTGCTGAGCCAGTCTTCGACATCTGTCTGACGCCTGAGATCGAGCCGGGCGTGATCGGCGGAAACCAACTCGCATTGCTCCCCGTCTCCAGTGAAGGTGGGCTCATCCCCTCTGTGGTCATTCGACCAGCTTTTTCGTCAACAAGATTTTGGACGCGAGCCTTTTCTGCTCGCCGCGCCTCAAGCTGCTCGCCCTCTCTTTGTGTTGCCTGGGCCTCAGTGAATGCGAAGCCAAGCTCACCGCCTAAAATGCCTCTTTCTGCTTGCGCCTCTTTATACGCTCGCGTTGCGTCTAATTCATCCCGCTTGGCATTTGCAAGGGCGGTTACAGCACCTGGAGAGTCTGGATCAACTCCAACCCCTATCATTTCTTTTCTGGTTCCTCGCTTCGCGAGCAATTCTGCCCCAGTAGAAGTGCCCTCCAAGGCGGGGTATTCTACTTTAGAAAGAGCCGCCCCATGCTCTCTACTTAAATCAGCCGCCCGCTGCCTGCGTGCTATCTCGGCATTATACTGCTCAACACTACCGACACCCATGTTTCTGGCTTCCTCAAGTTGTACTCGTGTGAGAGAAACGACTCCAGGGGGAGCCTCGGAAACTTTTTTTGGAGGATATCCAGACTGTGCATAAACAGTACGCCCCTGTGTGCCATTGGATGCAAACGCAGATGCCCCCATTCCGCCATAAGCTCTATTCTTCTCCGCCACAGCAGGAGAAGTTAGCAAAGCTAACATCGCCCTTCTTTTAAGTTCTTGTTCTGGATATGGGTTTTTTAAATCACCCTCAAAAGGGCGGCTTCTTTCTTTAGAGTAAAGACGGCCTTCCTTTCTAGCCATTTCCCGAGCTTTTTCCAATGCATCAGAACCACGATTATAGACACTTCCTGAAGGAACTCCCCCATGTTTCGCATAGACAGTGCGCCCCATCGTTCCCCCTGCTGCCTGCATAGGCTGTTGGGCAGCGGACATCGGCGGCGGAGAAAGTGCGGGTTGCTGCTGCATTCCAGAAGCAATGCCCGTATTTATGGGGGGTGAAGATAGGGGCGGTGAGGTTGGGGCGTTCGGTCCAGTGATATCAGAGGGGGTACGAAGAGCGGCAAGCTGGGACGGGTTGGCGGGCACCGGGTTAAACGACCCTGGATTCAGCGCATTCATCGCATCCTGAACAACAGTTCCTGCCCGTTGATTCATTTTTGCTCTAAGAGCAGCGTCCCTCTCCCTCGAAGCAACACGGCGCTTCACCTCGCTAGCAACTTGATAGGGCATAATACCTGGGGGAGGGGTCTTCAGGTATCTCTCTAAGGTTGATTCATCAACGTGTTGAAGAGCTTCATTAACTTCAACTGGATTAAGATGCGCGGAATGCTGACCGCCCCAGATAACTGCCATTTTTATGTTCCCATTACACTTCTAGCTAGGCCAAGGCCACCCAAGCCATAACCCATTAATTGATTCGCCATGCTGGGTGGCTGTTTATATGTTGCAGTTTCACTTGATGGCGTAACAGGAACGCCATGCAATATTCCGCCATACCATCCAAGTTGTTGTCGTGGGAAATCTCTCTGGGAGATAAAGTCTGCCAGTTCGATATCTAACCCCTGCTGCTGCTGGGCTTGGCGCTGTTCACCAACCTGACGTAGCACATCAGCACTTCGAAGACCCAACGCCTGCTCTTGAGCGCCTAATGCACTAAGCTGTTGTGCGGCCTGAAGTCCAACCTGTTCTCCAGAAATTCCTATGCGAGCAGCTTGTTGATATGCTCGATCACGCATTTCCGCACCCGTAAGACCAAGCCTTGCCGCCTGTTGTGCAGCGGTATCACCAAGTTGTTCGGCCTGTAAACGTCTCCGCTGATCCGCCTCAAACGCGGCCTGCCCAGCCGTATAAGCCTGCGCTCTCTGACCCGCTTCAACCTCGGAGAGTCGATCCTCAAGCCTTTGTTCCGCAAGACCTCTCGCAAGCTCTGCGCGACTACCCCCAAAAGCCCCCGCTTGCACGGCGCGGGCACTCAACTCAGGAGAAACATCCTCAGCAAAACGCTGTTGCGCCCTTTGTCTCTGCACATCGATAACATTCTCAACGAACGGATTTATATATTCATTTGCAACAGATGGGTCGGTAAAAGCAGCAGAAGTAAATTCTCCAGGCTGATACTGCCCAGACATAAAAATATCTTCAGCGGAACGAGTGGGATCGTACACGGGTTGTGTGGTGGGACGATGTTGTGCCGATTGCGCTGCCCGCACAGTGGCTAACGGAAGTTGCGCTGGAACCCCGGCTTGACCTATTTGCGTAGCAGCCTGAAAACTGGCTTCCTGTTCAGGGGAAAACTCGGCAAGCCTTTGACCAGGAAAAGTCTGATAAGGCTGCTGGGACTCAGCGGAAGTTCTTTCCAGAACTTCCTCAAAATATGGCTGTACATACGGGGGCAAATTCGTTTGTGTAACCGTTGATTCAGTTGGCGGGGGTGGTCCGCCGCCGCCGCCGCCCTTACCCATAATTCCTACTCCTTGAACATCTTTTCATATACGACATATTCTGGTGTCCATCCATGTGGCTCTAAAACCTTTTTAAACCCCTTACGGCCCGTCATCTCTAACCCTGAACAGGCATTATCTTTTGCCCATCTCTCCAGTGTCTCAAGCATTTCGTCCCGCCACTCCCTTATTCGTTCTCCTCCCAAGAATTGACCAGCCAATATTTTTTTCTTTGGGTAAAAGACAAATTTAGTGGTCAGAGCGGCAATGATCTCGTGGTTGTCAAAAACAACCCACAGATGCTGCTCTGAATTGACGATTTCACAAAGAATATCGTCCATTGAATAACGGCCATGTGCCGTAGGGATCGATTTCTCCAAATGAGGCGCTACCTGATTCCACGAGAGACTAACATAATCAGCGGGGACCAGGGATACCCGCATCAACCATATGCTCTTCGCAGCGCTTCCTCTTCCATTCCTTCAATCATAGCGCCATTTTCAGGTGTTGCTGGAAGACCAGCCCGTTCAGCCTGCCGCGCTAAAGCGTCCCCAGTTTTTATATATTCATTCTCGGCAACCCTGAGATTGGCTGTCTCTTCTCCCGTCACAGGATTAACAATTTTCCCAGCCATCACATCTTCGCCCTGCACCTCACCATCAGCAACAGTGGTTTCCCCATTGGCAGGTTTCACCACACCACCTGTATCACGGTCCCGACTAACAAAGTCTTTAAGTGTCCTGTAAGCCTCAGCCCCGAATACCTCAATGTATTCCTCAATGGCATTTTGTGCATCGGCTGGCTCAAGCTCTCCCTCCAGAGCAAGAATGGCATTATTGTAAATTGCACGCTCCTCTGAATTTTGGGGTTCCGATTGTAAGGGCGTTAACATGGCCTGATTTGCAACATCCTCTCGCACAATTTCTGGGGCACCCTCCATAATACCTGCCACGGAAACTTCGTCTGGTCTCACCCGAACCGCCTCCTCCATTTCTTCAACAACTGCACCCTCAGTACCCCATTGTGCGTATTGTCTTGGCATACCTCCGCTTGGCATGAAACGCCCCAGTGTCTCAGCGGTTGGCCTTTGCGGTTCTTTCCGTTGCGATCTCTGCGACGGTGGCATCTGCGTTCCCGCTATCTGCCCCATCGCAAGCTGCGCGACCTCCCGAGATATCAACCGTGGCGGCGGCGGCTCTTCGCGCCGCTGTTCATTCTTTCCATATCCAGTCGCGGCATAAATCACGGGCAAGTTACTAGCGATACCACCCTCCGCGCCATAATAAGACCATTCTCCTTCAGTGGCAGGATCATAGCCTGGGGGCGGTGCGGTAGCAGTTTTGTATTCACTGGCATCTATCTGCCTTGTCGGCGCGTAGGTGGGTTTCTGACGCTCTGGAAATTCATACTCTTCTTCAAACATGGGTGCTGCTGTTCCATAGAGACCCATTCCAGCGTACATCGCATCTGAAGCCACATCACTGAAATCTATATACCCAGCCTTGCGGGCTTCTGCTTCCGTCAGATAACCACCTCGACCGTCTGGAACCTTCTCAATATTTGCATAAAGTCTATCTGAAATAGTCTCAGAAAATTCTGGGGCATGCTCCGCAAGAGAGCCTTCAGGCACACTCAAGATACCCTCGCTAGTATCAACTCGCGTCGTCAATGGTTCAAATTTAGGCTCTGGTTTAATTGGGTGAGTAGAAACAGATTTTGGCCCCATAACTGGTGCTTCATAATTATAATAGCCTGGTAAGTCTGCTTGAAGCCGACGCTGCGCCTCTTGGGCTTCAAGAGCTTGCTCATAAGTTGTTATTATGTTTGGGTCTCGCGGCGTTCCACCAAGCTCAGGTGTAACGTCTGAGTATGGCATCTCGATAGGAGAAGCGCCATCTAATGGTATATAATCCAAAGTACCAGCGGGACCACCAAACACAGAAGTCGCAGGAGTTTTCCCTAGCAAATCTTTTGGAGGTATTCGTTGGGCGGCAAAAGGTGCTGCTGACATCTCAGACGCAGTCATTGCTGAATAAGCGCCCCCAGCAGCCCCAGTTTGCCAAGGAGCCGCCGCCGCTGCCATCTCAGCCGTAGTCATTGCTGGATAAGCACCCCCTGACCCCTGAAAAATATGAGCAGGAGGAGCACTATCCGCCGCGATGGCCGCGTTGCCTTGAGTAACATAAGAAGGAATGTTGGAAGTACCAGCACCCAACATTCCACTCTGCGAGGCCGCGTCGAAACCACCCGTGAAATCCACTGCCGCCGGGGCCATTGCGGTTTGCGTTGCGTTTGTCGCTGCTTGCGCTGTTGCGGCCTCTGTCGCTGCTTGCGTTGCTTTTGTCGCCGACGAAGCGCCCGTAGACAAAAGCGAACCCATTCCATATGACATTAAACCAGCCATCACGCCCTTGCCGATATCCTCCTCGGCAATAGCTGTTGCTGCACCGCTTATCAATGCAGCACCCCAAGGCTGGAGGCCAGGAATAAACATCGAACCAATGCCCGCAATCATCGGCAGCGCTTGCTGGAAAGAGAACATCTCTGGAAGCCCTGTATCGGGGTTCCTAGAAATAGTTTTCTCGGGAAATAGTGACGCGATACCAGTCATTTCCTCTGGGTTCATATGAACCAGAGTTGTATCTCCACCACGCCCGCGCGCCGCTAGTTCTTGTGCCCGTCTCGGCATTCCACCGCCACGCATATATATAGCGTTCCCCACGGTTTGACCCCGCGTGCCCTCTGCTGCGCCTCCTTCGCCGATCCGCCTTTCGCGTTCTCTCAGGGCTTCTTGATAAGCCGCCTGAACTCCCCGTGCGTAACGCTCTGGGCCACCCATTTCAGAGTCTCGCGTGGGAAGGCCCACCCCCATAGCCCTAGAAAAGCCTTCCATATCAGCCAGAGAAACCGTTGATGAGCCTCCCATTTGAGCAGGCGGAGGAGCAATAGGTATTTCAGGAATATAATTTTCAACACCCCCTGCGGAAGCCTGAGCAGCCTCTGCCTCTACCAGCGTGGGATAATAATCATCTTCAACCTTATAACGTAGTCCGCCGCCTGCCTGCTCGGGCAGCCTCTCATAGAGAACCTGGGGAACAGAGACCTCAGTGACTTCACCCACCGCACCATACGGAGTTACTGTGGAGGGTGGCGGATCGGGAAAATTATATGTACGCTGAGGGTCTATCCCTGGCCGATAACCTGTCGGGGTTTGACCATGTTGATAAAGATAATCTGGCATTGAGGAGACAGAGGTGTCAATGGGGGTGTTAACAGGGGGGGCAACAGAGGTGGTATTCCTTGAATAATCTTTCGGATATGTTTCTGTGTAATTTATTTGCGTGGGAGGTTGGGTGACAAGATTTGCCTGCGCAGCGTAAAGATTTTGTGCAGCAACATCAACGGGGCTGGGCGCAAACGGGCGGAGGGATGGAGGAGGCTGTCCACCGCCTGGATATACCAAATTGCGGCGGCTCTGTTCGGCGGCGGGCGTGGGGGATGGAGGAGGCTGTCCACCGCCTGGATATACCGGCGACAAAGAACCAGCCGGTTGCGATCCTATTTGATTACCATGTGTTCCAAACTGTGCATAAACAGTATGGTTCTGTGTACCATCAGCGGACGATTCCGTCTCGTACAGTTCCTCATCCTCGTCTTCGTCTTCATACGGACCCCACATTCTTCTAGCATAACTCGTCACTACCTCTGGGTCTTCTTCTTCCCCCCATTTTCCATAACCGCCTGGGTCATTGTAGGGACTATCATCCATGCCGCCAAACATATATTCAGATTGTCCATACTTTTTCCAATCTTCCTTCCCAATTGCATTTAATACCGTATTGGTTGGTGGATCACCTTGTTCCCAAAGTAAAGTAGGATCATACGCCTCGGGTTCAATGCCGACCATGTATTTAAATGTACCCATTTATTCCTCCTACGAAATCGCCACAGTGACTTCACCCACCGCACCCGTTCCCACAGTTGTTCCTGTAAAAGTATCTATTGTCCCGTCAATACTTGTTCTGACAATTTTTAATATTCCGTCATCGTCAAAAATATCACCCACACGCAAGCCGCCCCCGTTGCCAGAAAGTTGGGTAAGTGCTGCCGTGCTTCCCCTGATATACCCTGGCTCCATATTTTGACGCATGTAAATCGTAAGAACCGACACCAGTTTGTTCATATAGTCTGGGTCATATTCCTGCGGAGGCAGAGGCAAAATCGGGTTCAGAATTTTATCCATTATCGTCTTCCATCTGGCCTGACTTCAATGCGGGGTGCGCCGAGCCGCCATTGCACACCAGTATCAGAACTTTCTACTCGCAACGCCAGTTCCCGACCACGCAACCTTACAAATGCTTCTTCAGTGAATTGCTCAACATCAACCTTTGTCGTCGCGGTTACAGTAGAAGATGATGATGTCCCAAAAGAAGAACCTGGGAAATTTCTTGGCTTTAAATTCATGGTCACCGCTGGAGATTCCGCTTCCGAGCCAACAAACGAAACATCGGGAATAACCCGACTTACAAACTGAAAAGTATCTCCCTCCCCAAGCTCAAAATCCGCACTTTCAACATGGGCAGTTATCGCGCTTACTGGGGTGGTCGTTCCATCGTCCTGACCAAACTCATGGTTATATAATTTTTTATCATCTGGGTTTGCTGCAATTGGGTATGTTCTTACTGTTTTATCCACCCAAGCTGTTCGCGCTAAAGTGCCGTAATACCAAACTTTGTCTTGTGTATTAAACATAACATATCGGTCTACTTCGCTTGAAGAAGACGACGGATAAAACCAAATGATTTCATCAAATTCTTTGTTCGTCCCAGCAAATATTTTCTCTTTCTGGTCAACATTCAAATCGTTAAAAACATACCCCCTTACAGAACACGGAAGTGTGTCAACGCGCCCTGAGTAAACGTAGAAATTATTGTTACCCATCCAGAATGTCGCCTCATCGAGAG
>Ga0080013_1004913_pt1 | contig 12843 bp, 17 predicted proteins | sample ETNvirenome_6_85_FD_69236 | JGI IMG/M metagenome (GOLD analysis project Ga0080013, IMG submission 69236) | Marine viral communities from the Pacific Ocean - ETNP_6_85 (SPADES assembly) (version 2) | ecosystem: Environmental > Aquatic > Marine > Oceanic | place: Pacific Ocean | collected 2013-06-19 | reverse complement strand
GTAGACCCGCTATCTAGGAAGTTCCAGTTTAACCAACAGTCTGCTCCCGGAGTCTGCTTTACAACCGAATCGGTAGTGGTAACTGCTGTTCCGTTACGATAACCGTCAGGAGCCGATAAAACTGTGGGCATACTCAAGATAGGTTTCATGCCCGTCGATCCTCCGAGTATGCCAATAGAGGTGAAGTAATCCTCTCCTGTCATGACTCCTGCTTGTGCGGGTGAGTATGTCATCTTATACAATCGCCCAATCAGGCGTAGTTTCTTCAGTGCATACCAGTGTCAGCGATTCATACTGGGTCGTGATATATTTCTGCAAATCTCCGTCGATTGTCTCAGATCCATCCGCATCGATTGTAACCACTCCGGTAGCATGGATGTTCTTGATATAATAAGTCTGACCCTTGTTCCCAGAAACCGCAGGGAGGGTAATAGTCAAGGTAGCAGCATTACAAAGAATCACATCGTCTGAAGTCGTTGCTGTATAGTCCCCGGTCTTGGTTTCAACTGAGGATATTCCCCCGCCTCCTCCTGCCGCCGCTCCACCTGTTACCAACTGGACATCCGTACCCGCATCATCGGTAAAGTAGAGTTCATTCGGAGTCGCAGTCTTTACCCACAACTGCCCATATGCGGCGGTATCGGCAATAGCCGCCGCCTTCTCCTTGAGTTGAACTGATCCATCCGTGACCACGTTCCCCGCAAAGGTAGCCTTCTTATTACTATCTAGCTTGAGAACATTCGTCTGCGAAGCGTTACCATCTGTAGTATAGAAATACAGAGCCGCGCCATTCTCAGCGTTTGTCCAGGATGCGTCGGTCATAGCCTCGATTCTTGCACCAACCGTTTGGGTTCCGCTGCCATCCTCAGCCCCGGTAAACTCGATAACTCCGAGCCGATGACTATCACCCATAGGCGCACCATCGTTGGCACTGAGCCGTATCTGGCCTCCAGTGTTGGCACTACTTGTAGTAGTGTCGTGAACATCAAATTGGGCTCCCGGACTTGCTATACCAACACCAAAACTTCCCGAACTCCATCCATACCCGGTATTGGTCAGACGAGTTTCCACCCCGGTATCATCCTGAAACATCAGTTCCGTTCTACCAGACTGGTCATTGGTATAAACGAATCCGGTATTAGCTACGTTGGAAGGATCCGATACCTCTAAAAGTTTCAAAGGGTTTGGTAGTCCTGGTATAACTGAACTCATAATATCTCCTTATCTGGTGGGCTCTGCTACATTCGCATATGCAGCCCAACCATAAACTAAAACGTCCCCACCAGCTTCTTCATTCTCAAGACGAAACCGAATAAACTTTGAATTCCTATCTGTAGAAGGAAGAACCATTCTTTCTACCACCCGATCAATATCTCCAGCCGCAGCTACAGAAAAGGTATAAGCTGATGAATCTGATTGTAACTCACCATCCAGATATCTTTTCATAGTTAAGGTAAAACTTCCGGTATCCTTTGCATGGACAAAGAAAAGCTTTCCTATCTTATCCTTGGAGAAATCTCCAAAGCTTAGATCTGGTGTTTCCCAAACAAATTGAATACCAGATCCGTTATCATTTTCCCCATCAACTTGCTTATGAATATAGTTATTACCACTAGCAGTTCCCGTTAGAAGAGATCCATCAGGATGATTAGTCATCATCCTAATATTCCCGTTTCCAACATACTTGCTCCATCTCCCAAGGGCCATATCTAAAACGAATACCCGATTATTATTCGATCCTGATGCTGGGTATGCCATCCATACCTGATTCTGATGCCTACCCAAACAAATCGTAGACTTGTCAGGAATAGCAAGATATTCACTCTGGATATCCCTGGAGAGCATAGCGATACCTCTACCGGAAAGAGAGAAGACTCCCTCTGGAGAGGCAATAATCATTACTCCATCGTAATCAAGCATAGCTTCCTGACTTATAGCAGAAAAGTGAGCTATCTTCTTGATCGTAGATTCAGCAGGGCTATTACCAAATACCCCAAAAATATTTCCCTCTAAACCATCATCATCAGCGGATTGCTTGGAAACCCAGAGAACGTCCCCGGATGATTTCATACCATTGATTATAGTACCATCATCGATAAAGACATTCTCGCTTCCAGCCTTATCATCAGCAATCGTATGAAAGTCTTCAGGATTACCAGGCTCAGACCAGTACATCTTTGATGGATTAGCTGGAACTCCCCAAGCATAAAGCCTCTGTTTATGCAAGGTTCCACCCAATGCTCCGTCTATAGTTGAACCGCTACTCTGTAATACAGAAATAGCGGAGTCGTCATACTTATAGGGACCGTTAGTTGTGGCTCCGTCTCCGTTAAAGATACAAATAAAATCATCAAACATTACCATCCGGACAGGTTCGTTAGCAGTTATGGTGGTTCCGGATAGTGCGCTAGGCCAAGGATCAATCGCTACCGCTCCAAGATCATAAAGTGCGGTTCCCTCAGCAGCCATTATAGCTATGTCTCCATCGGAAAAGGTTCCCCCGAACAAACCACTAACAAAGGTACCGCTACCAGCAGAGCCGTAACCATCAGTCCACTCGGTAAATCCCTTTCTCCTGGCTGCTCCTAGAGGATTGGAAGGATCAAAATTCTGAGCTTCAGGGGATTGATTATTCTGAAGCATATGAGTAGGTTCATTAGTGTTAAGACCACCAGATAGCCAACCTGTTTCTTCTACCGTACTATTTGGTCTTGCTGGCATTTTTATTCATACCCATCTGCCAAATTTACTGCGATATAGTTACTGGACTGAGCTTTCTGAGCTTCTCCCCTGGCAAAAGCTATGGCTCCTGTCCACTCTTGGAAGATTACCGATGCCTCCTGATCTCTTCCATCAGATCTCAGAGCATGGTAAAGCGCACCAAGAACAAGATTGTCATGATAAGGAGCAGGAATCTCAGGGGTATCCGATCCGGAAGATAGATCTGCTGGTTGATAATAATACCAGAGATGAACATCAATCTGGGATACCGCTACATCATCAGAATGGGTAGCCGCAGTAGTTCCACCCATTCCCCTGGCACACTGTTGAAGTATATTACCAGACTTTGCGTAATAGAGTATCTTCTCGTTTTCAATTTGTACCCAACCCGTATCTCTAAGATCAGAAGCGTCATCAACAGTTATAGTGGTAACAGAGGTGTTAATTCCACCTACCTGATTTATAGCAGTTGCCTCACTGGTTGCGCTTGGAGTAGGCCAGAGTCGGAACTTGTCATCTCCTTCGTACCATGTGAAGAAGTTGGCGGGTCCAGAACTGGTAAGATCCAATCCACCGTTATCAGCAAAGTAACTCAATGGATGATACTCAAGTTTTCGCCTGGAACTCTGCATCCACATCATGATTCCAGGTTTGATCATGTCCGAAGGGGCACTATAGAGAAACTGATTCGCCGTTACCGAAAAGCCCCATTCTCTTAGAAGAATCTCTGTCTTACTTACAAAATCATGATAAGCGATATTCAGATATCGTGTACAATCAGCATCAACAAGAAACCTGGCACTCTTATCGGCCATTCTTGCCTGAAGATCATCTTGTAAATTAGTAAGCGTTACCATTAGACAAGATAATACCGTACAAAGATCGAGTGATTACCAGAGTCTGTAGTTGTGATTTTCAGATTCTCTCCAGTAGCACAGGGTAATCTCCAATCATCTACAGCAACTCCACCATTAGCTCCATAATAAATCGTATGAGACTTCTGGGTAGAATCAGATGCCAGGAACATGGTTCCCTGAGCATCCGCTGAATACATTACCTTGTCTACTATGATAGCCTTACCCGTAGTAGCAGCTACAAGGATAGCGGCACTTTGGGCACCATCATAAGTAACCGTAGTAGTCAGGTAGCCATGTTGTGCTTCGTCCAAAAATGCCATTTATCTCTCCATAAAATGACCCAAGGATGACCCCCAGAGGGGCCATCCAAGGATCTTACTGATCAGTCAAGATCAACAAACGCTGGAACAGTATCCGCAGAATCATCATCGTCAGCTAAAGCCACTCCAATGATCTGAGTGTTATTTGTCGCATGAGTATCAGTAGCCAGTCCTGCATCAGTACCGGAATGAACCAAGAGATCGCCTTTAGCGATATCGTCAGTTCCAGATGGAGTATTGAGCGCAGACTCACCCTTCGTGAGAATCCACCCAAACTCAGCATCCCCGATAACAGATTGCATAACCCCAGCGCAAAGATTCACGCTGGATGCACTGATATCCATGGTAACCTGCCAGGTTCCCGAGCCAATTGCCGCGCTAACACGCGCACACAATCCCCCAGAAACCGCAGCAACCGCTGACCCATTGTCATACTTAACATACCGATAGGTCTTCCCTTCTTCTTCCCGTCGTGTACCGAGGGGATAAAGCTGGGTAGAACCTGTAGCCGAAACCGCGTCTCCATAGAAGAGAGCGGAGCCAGTTTGCTTTTCTGCCATCTGTTCTCTCCTTACAAAGCTGGGTTAATAGAAGTAAACGCACCCTGCATACGTCTGTTGTTACACAGAAGCTGCAAAGAAGCTGTAATACGCGAACCAGTCACATCCTGATTCGGAGTTACCGGGAACGGAACGGAGGTGAAATTGTCATCCTTATGGACATACAGTTTCAACCAGCTAGGATTCAGGAAGAACATATGGTTATCCGTAGAACCCGAACCTGAACCAGAAGTATTCGGATCAGCGAAAACCGGAGCGTCATTAAACATGACAGCACGGAATCCACCAGAGACTTTCTCAGCCTCACCGAACCGCTGGTTTGCGATTAGAAGCGATTTGAACTTCGACAGAGTAGAACGGTTGGTCACGATCATTTTAGGAGAATCATTTCCTACGGAAAGATTTTCCCAAAGACCATCCATCAATCGAAGGGTCAATGTATTGCCCGTGTCGATTGTAGAAGCCCAGACCGAAGCGTCTGAAGAAGAGATGTTATGGGCTGTACCGGAAGAAGCGACAATTGTACGCAATCCAGTAATACCCGTAGCGGCATCCGCATTGGCAGAATGAAGATCAGTACTAATCTTCTGAGCCAGGGTCATGTTCCCAACCTGAACCTTGGAATCCAGAAGATTGATTACCGCTTCTTTCCCAGAAGCACGAAGAAGTTCATGCCTGGAAATAACGATATTCACATAGTACCGTTTCAGATCCGCTTTCGCCGCAGTATGCTGTTCATTAGGAGTCGTATCAAGAATGTCATAATTCGAGAACGATCCAGCAGCATCGACATCATCATAGACGATAGGTTCTTGGATATGAGTCCCACCATCAAAGATGACCTGACCTTTCTCCTTTAGCCAGTAAAACAAAGGGTTACTGTCAAAGAAGTTATCTGCGGCACTATCATCGATAAGTGCCTTGGTCATAGCACTAATTTGATCGTATGGTAAAGCCATAAATTACCTCAATTTAATTTAATCAAAACCGGACATATCGATATTTTTCTCTCGCATGAGAGCATCAATATGTTTCCGACGATCCCCACCTGGGGCTCTTGAATTGAATTTAGCTTTGGATTTTTCCCCGCCAGCAACTGGTTGAGAAGTTGATGCGCTTCGAGCTTTTTTGATCTCCGATTCCTTATCTTTCAGACCCTTCTGATACATCTCTGCTCCCTTATTGTTCGATGCCCACTGAACGTAGACATTTTCCAGAGGAACATCCGCATTCCATTTCTCTGAAAGATCAGCACCTAACCTGTAGATAGCTGCCATATCATCCCCTGTTAAGTCGGGATGCTTTTTTTGAAGTTCCTGAGTCTCAAAATTAAGCTCCATTTTCGCAATACGAGATTCTTCCGCACTACTCAGGCCTCTCTGGGCGGGGGCTTGTAAGCCTTGTCTCGCCTGATTGCCTTCAAGATAGGTACGAATCTGCATCACCAGTTCCGGGTCACTTTTGATTTCATTCATAGCCTCCCGGTATTTCTCCGATTCTACACGATAGTCTGAATACTCTTGGGATTTCTGAGTGAAACCCTTTTGAAGTTCAGAATACGCATTACGAAGATCTTCCAGGCTGCTGAAATCTTTACCCCCGGCGGTAAACTCGCTTCCAGATGTAACTTGTCCCTCATTGGTTCCCGCTTGAACGTCAGGCGTTTGCTCTGAAGTTTGCTCGTCGGATCCAGAAAGGGGGTTGTCCGTCTGCTCGTCTGCCATGTCCATCTCCAAATTCAATTCAATACAATGGGGAAACTTAAAATCGGGGTTCCCCTACTCCCGTGTAATCTTTTTAAGGACGACCATATTCTTATGTATTTCCCTTTGTGCGCCCGTTACCAGTATATAACACTCAGTTTCATTGTCAATTCGCTCGCATATAGCTTCACAATCTTTAAGAATCAAAACTGATCCAGCCTTTAATATTTCTTTCTCCCGCTCTCCGATAACAATCCATCGTTTCCCATCCTTCGGAGGATATACTTTGTAAGTAGGCATTATACAAAATCTGTTAAACCCTCCCCAGGATCGAGATCCAATTCATCTTCATCTATTTCTGGTTCTATTGGGAATGCCATTCCAGGCACAAAGTTTTCCGATTTACCCCATCTACCAGAAGCAAGACTCATTAGTTCTTCATAAAATTCTGCGGGAATTTCTGGAGGAATAAAGGGAACAGCAGAAAGAACATCCTCTGGATCCTGCATAAAAGGTTGAGCCAGGAATTGTCCCAAAGGCTGCTCCGAAGCCCCTCGAAGTAAATTTATTCTACCACTAGGGATCTCACCAGAATCGGGATCAGGTAAATACTCTCGGTATGGATCCAGAAATGGGTTTGGTGGTGATGGTAGACTCTTTGGTTCCATCCCAGGTGGCATTTTCTCCAACTCGTACTCATCAAATGGATTGCTACCTTTAGGTATACCATACGGGAACTTCCGTTCCATATAATCTTCCGGGGTATCATATTCCATCCCACGGAGTAAATTTATCCTGGGTGTAATCAACTAATAACCCCCGAGAAAAGCATCCAGACCTGGAACAGGTCCGGTAGCAGGAGTATTAAATTCCTGCATGGCACCCTGCCTATACCTAGATGGACCCTGACCCAACAAGGCTTGATCTCTTAGTGCAGGGTTAGTTTTATCCATAGCATCCATATGATCCCGCATCTGCATAAAGAATCTGGGATCAACCATCATATTCCCAACGGGAATCCCAAACTGTCCCTGCTGAATAGGAGGAAGAGTAGAGAATCCCATTCTCGATATAGCCGACCCTACTCCAGATTCAAGAGGACTGGGTTGGGCTTGATCCTGAAACCCAGGACCACCTGGACCCATCGGACCCATTGGTCCCATAGCACCCGGTCCACCGGGTCCACCCGGACCACCAAGACCAAGCATAGCTAGAAGTTGCTCAGGAGGAACTCCACCTCCAATCGGAGGAGCCATCAGTCTCTTACCTTAGCCCCGCCTGTTCCACTTGATTTGCTGGTATCAGGCAGAGCTTTAGAAGGAGAAACAAAATTTCCCTTTTCTCTTTTAGGGGAAGAAAGCTGACCCGCAGGAGGACTCTTAGCAGACCCTAATCCACTAGGCCCAACAGTTCCACTCTTCCTAGCAGGGGAAGAGGGTAATCCCTTAGGAGTGGATCCTCCCTCGTACAAGGGGCTTTTCAATTTTCCACCCTTCTTTCCAATAGGCATCAAATACCTCCTCAAAATCGTCATCGTCGCCAAAAAATAAATCGTTTAATGGTCCCATCTAAAGACCTCCACCCATTACTTGCTCCTGGCCTTGCGCTCCCATAGCTGCTTGCATTTGAGCTTCCTTGTCTTGCTCCATCCGACCGATTACTTCTTCAAATCTAGGCCATCCAGAATGTTTCAGAAGTTCAACCTGATCGATAGCACCAACCTGGAAAAGCTGTAAGGCTTGTTGGAATCTTGATTGTCTACTTACGGGTAAGGTAGAACCCGCACCGATTCGGATATCAAATTCCGAATCAGAAGGAATAATATTTTTAAGAGTGATCTCCCCTTCTGGACCCATTCCAGTGGGAGAGTTAATCGAAAGGAAATCCAGTTCTTTATCCAGCAGAGTCTCCGCATCTCTACCCGCAACTCGAATAACCCTTTCGGTATTATAAAACTGCTGGATCATGGAAACAATTAACCGTCCCACTTGTCTAAGAGACGCTTCCATGTATCGGACCTTGAGTCTCATCCTGGTATTCGCTGCCTCAGTCAAAGCTTCGATAGCAGCAGCAGCCTCTACCCCAGCGGGTCTTCGACCCTGGAGAACATCCACGTTCCCCAAGATAGTATCGAAATCCATCTTATCCCGGTCATTCATGGCAAACAGTTCACCAGGAACCCTTGGAGGATGTAACCAGTTTACAGAAGCAGCCCCACCAATAGCGGGGATAACCAGACCGGGACGAGTAACAATATTCTCATAATCCACCCCGGAAGTAGGATCGACTACAAGCATAGGCATGGAGGTAAACTTGAGAATATCAATCATCATGCCCCGACGTTTATTGATCTCAAGCTGTAATTTTTCAACGTGTTGTACTTCACCGGAAGCCCAATAGTTCCATCCAGTGGAATAGTCCATGAAATGAACGATAGGGAAGAAGTCATGTTTGAAAGGAGAAGGACCGGATTCAAGAAGGATATCATTAGCCAGAACGCTCTTGTTAATCTTTCCGGTAGCAGGATCTCTTTCCCACATTTCCACAAGAGTTACCAGACCATCTAACCCCTCTTGAGAAGTGCCTTCATCGGTGAAATCAAAAGTTTGTTTATTCTGAGTATCGCTATACTGAGTTCCCTTTAGTCCCCCTTTTCCTCCTTGGGAAGAAACCCGTCTTTCAATGGTAAACGAAGGGTCAAAAGTAGAATTACTAACCAGGTGCATACTTTCTGCCCATGCTGGATTAGCACTAACAATCGACTTGGGAACATTCTGGACATGGGCCATCCAGTTAATAGATTCATCATCCATTCCATTTGGATCAACCAGGACATTCTCCGGATCAATCCCGGTCATCCTGATCTCTCCGAGTCCATTCCTGGACCCAGGATCCCAATCCACCTTGATAAAGCCATTCCCAAAGATCAGTACATTCTTGATCACCTTGGGTAGCTTGATATCCATATCATTGTGTTCCCAGAGATATTGTACGATCTCTGAGAGTACCCTTGCAATATCGATATCTTCTGACTCGAAAGGAACGACAGATATCTGAGGACGATTATCGGTAAGAATAGGCAGGATAGTTTCGATAGTGGAGAAGGTGAGATTAACTACGGGTTCGGCCATCCATTCCGGTCTGGCTTTATCCCAATGCTTTCCAGCATAAAGGGAATAGAACTTATCCCATTCCTTGGAGAAAGTACCTTTAGCCTTCTTTGATTTGCGGATTTTTTCCCAAATCTTTCTTGACTTGTCCCGACCCGAAATAGGAGTCGGAACATCTGGCATTCCCTTGTTACCAACTAGAGAAGGAGGGGTAAGATCAGGACTCATTAGTTATTCCCCAAGGGTTCGATATTTAACCCGAATTCTTCGTTTTTCTTTTTAATGTGATTATCCATATCCGTAACAGAGGACCAAGTATCCACCGAGCTACCAAATGCCCTCCGATATTTTTCAAAGGTAGAAGTAGATAGAGTACCGCCGTTAATATTTGGAGCAGTAAACTGTCTGCCCATCTCTGTACCGCATTTACAAAGACGGAGATCATCAATCTCTTCCATCTTGGCAAAGATTTCTGTCTCGGATTGGCATTGGGTACACCTATAGACATAAATTGGCATAATTATTTACTCACCTAACCATTCTGGGAACATTGAACCGGTCTGTCTAGGTCTTTTCTTATCCATTTCCTGAAAATAATCATTTAAGAGCTTATTATTCTTCTCTTTTGAGGTCAAAACTTTTATATCTCCCGAATCATCCTGGTATCTAGGCCTGAAATCTCCAGATATCTTCGCTTCGGAGCTAAGAGCGTATCGAAGAGCATCCATAGCATGATTCGAGTCATCAACCGGGTTTTCCCCAGCATTTTTATTCATTACTTCCCGGTATCTGTATTGCATAAACTCAGTATGAGTGTTGATACAGTTTTTCCATACCTGAAATAGCGGATCTCCGTTTACAGCCCTGCGATTTAACCATCGGGTAACTTCCTGTATCCCGGTATTGATCGATTTTCGAGAGGATTTGTCATGTACCCGGATAGCGGGATAGATCTGTATCCCAGCGGAACGCATATCCGCTCTCTGCTGTGCTGCGGAGGGATCTCCCCAGTACTTGATTACTCTTTTAGCCAAAGGATGGTCTTTGATTACCTGAATATGGTAATCCAAGGTCTTTCCAGGCTGGTAATGCTCGTCTACCAGATGCCAGATTCCATCCCATTTAGCCAACCATAAACAAACAAATGGATCATTATACCCGAAATCTACTCCACAGATAATATGAGCATTTTCCGGAATCTCAGTCCTATCTGATTGGTGAAACATGGGCTTATAATCTTTATAGACCAGTCCCTCATAGCTCATGAACTCAGCGTCTAGCTCTTGCTTCGCAAATTCTCCCGAATACCTCGACCGAAGGTTCTGTATTTCCTGTTGATCCAGGTAAGGATTTTCGGAAGTGGGAGCCTGGATACAAACGTAGTTTTCATCCTTGAGGGAGCGCAGATATACATCCTCATATAACCAGTTTCTTCCCCTTGGGGTAGTTGTAATAAAAATAATCCCCTTGGAATCCAAGACTCTTCCCAGAAGGATATCCCAGCATTCCTTGGAGATCATGGCTCCTTCATCAATCCAAATCCAGCCTAGAGAGGGACCGCGTAAGCGGTCGGGCTCTTCGGCTGATTTCACCTCTACCCGATAGTAGTGATTAGGCATAGACTTGGGGGGAACCATCAGGAAGCATCTCTGCCCCTTCAGATGCTTGGCTACCAGATCACCCGCATGAGCCCGGAACATTCTTTCGGGAACCTGACTCATCGGATAAGTAGGGGAAATGATCCATCCGAGATTGGGTAAGCGTTTATATTTATAAACTTGCTTTAACGCTTCCCTGGCCCCGGCAAAGGTCTTTCCCGCCCGGATACCACCAAGAAAGAGGATTACTCTAGCCCCGCCTTTAATCGCTTCGGAGAATCTCCATTGAGGAGTCGTCTGGGAATAGGTAACCTCTCTCTTTACTTCTTTGAATTTACCCTGACTTGACTCTTGCTGAACTTTCTGTAGTTCTTCGGCTTTCTTCTGCTCGTAATGTTTCTTCCAGCGAAGCCTTCCTTTCTCAGCTTGCTGCTCACGATAGATCTTCTCCTGCTCAGGAGTTCTCTTCTTCTTGGTATACTTTCGCTTGGCTTTCTTTTTCTTAGGAGTTTCCATCAACACTCTTCGGGGCATCTTCATTGAAAGTTACATCCGCTACCTGAGCTTTCTGCTTATCGTAGGGACGGAAGAACCCGTGGAGTAGCTGTCCGAGTCGGATCAGGGCATCCATTTTCATGTCTTCTTTCCCCGCGTTTTCCACCCAGTTATAGAGCTTGGAAACAAACCAGTCTTCATCAAGAAACTTCTTGAGTCCTCTGGCCCTCTTTCCCTTGATCACATACTCTTTGGCTTTTCTTAAAGCCTCGTTCTTATCGATCTCTTCTTCAGATTCCAGATATCTCTTAGATGTGTATTCCGGATCCGGTCTTTCTTCGTAATCAGACATTTGACTTCTCCTTAGCCCCCTTCTTGAAATCCTCCTGGGTCATATAGAGTCCCTTGGAATAGGCATCCATGAATCCTTTCAGAGTCTTATCTTCTCCAGCCCTTTCCCGGATAGCCTGTGCCCTTTCGGTAGCATCCGGAGGAGTAAATCTCTTGGGATTCTGAGCGGTCTGGTAAATCTTGTATCCGATGAATATTCCCAAAACCGTTGAGCCCATGAACATGAGTCCAAGAACACAGGATAGAATAAAATACTCAATCACCGAAGGATCCTTCATCAATTTCTTCTGGGCTAAGGCTCTCAATATCGGACCCCTGGGTCTTAATCGCCTGGGCAAGGGATTCAAGCTTCTTTGGTTCTGGTTTGTTGGATTCACGAGTAACCCTTTCAAACTGAACAACGAGCTTTTTGCCTTCTTCTCTGGTTACTCCCTTTAGACAAGAGGCTTTCTGATCATAAATCAGATCCCTTAGACAGACCAGGCACTTGAGATAAACCTCTCCGGTATCAATTACCTTCCCCGGATCAGTAATCACAATCTCAGATTTTGCAAAAATAGAACTACTACAGGAACATCTCATCTGCTCAGAAAACTTGGGCATTATTGCCATCCTCCAAATGTAATCAGTATATCCCCAGAGTTCTTAACTTATCTTCTATCCTGGTTAATGGTATCACATGGAATATGAATTGACTCCATACCCCCATATTTACTATGCCTCGGACTAATACGCCAACAAATTCTCCATCCATTTGATAAATTCCTGATCCAGACGATCCTGGTAAAGCATTTACCGATACAATCAAATACTCCTGATCAGGCATAACTTTGGATAAATACCCAGCAGTAAATACCGGGCCTATCCCCCATGGATACCCTGAACAATATACCCGGTCCCCTGCTTGATAATCATCTGAAACTCCCATCCAAAGCCGGGCACCTCTACTCCTGGTTCCGGGTCTACTCAAGATAGCCAGATCATTCTCCCGATCTGCTACTCTGATCTCCCAAGCCCAGGATATCTCCTCGGATCCAAACTCCAACCCGATCTCAGTCCCAAAAGTCACCGAATCAGCAATCACATGATACGCAGTTACAAATATATTCTCATAAATAAGTGATCCAG
>Ga0080013_1004910_pt1 | contig 12848 bp, 10 predicted proteins | sample ETNvirenome_6_85_FD_69236 | JGI IMG/M metagenome (GOLD analysis project Ga0080013, IMG submission 69236) | Marine viral communities from the Pacific Ocean - ETNP_6_85 (SPADES assembly) (version 2) | ecosystem: Environmental > Aquatic > Marine > Oceanic | place: Pacific Ocean | collected 2013-06-19 | reverse complement strand
GTTTTCAAAACCTTTTATGTCATCAGGTAAATCAGCCATCTATTAACTCTCCAAAGGCCATTTCAAGCCAGTATCTCTTTCAAACTGAGAAACTGCTGCTTTTAGCTTATATTTTAACTTATAAGTTCGACGATCATCAAGACCATATTGTCTTGCGGTTTTAAGATATTGTTTTTCACGCTTCATTGCTTCAATAAAAGAACCAACTTCACTCTTTGTGCCAATAATTTTAACTGGGAGTTCTTTGCCCCGAAATACTGCATTCATAATTTTTCGAACGTCTCCACCAAACCTATTTCTATTGTGCTGACCAACAGTAATCTTAATTTTGGCTGCACGACGACGATCACGAAATCTCTCACTTAACGTCTCTTTTCGGGCCAATCCCAAGTCAACTACTGTTATATTGTTGCAATCTTGCAGTGCAGTGCCCTCACAATACATTAATCCAAATATAAATAGTTTGTTTCACAAATAAAAAAGGACCAGATTGCTCTGGCCCCGAAAAACGAAAATCTCAAAAAATTGCTTGCAAAAAAATTTTGTAAATTGAGCTTTTTAATATTTTACTCAATTTTAGAGATTGGGTATCACCTTCCTTTCGTGGCACGCTTCATTGAATCTTGTTCATCTTTCAATTGTTGCTTGAGCCTCGCCATAAACCAGTTTCTAAGTCCGACTGGTAAATTGTAGGCTTCGGTGAAGCTCCATCCTCCATAATACTTAAGAAAAAAGAAGACTTCATATATGTTTCTGCTGTATTCTTCACTTAGGCCAAAAAAACTCCGCACTAAGCGGTATCTCCATATCTTCGTCATGGCCGCACTGGCGGCACTCGAATGTTTGGGACATGTCCACATTAGGGATGGCTGCTTGATACGCCTCACGAAGCATCCTCGTGTCTTTAGCAGGCATAAATGCAACAGCTTTCTTGATAGTCTCTGCCTCCCTATGCCCAGAAACACTTACAACAATAGCATTGAGCATGTCAGTTAATGGAGCTTCAGGAAGTTTCTTTTTCTTTTTCCTCTCACTCTCTTTTAATAGTCTCTTTTCGTCGGCACCATCGAGCATCTTACACTCAATTTCCCAACCGTTAGAAAGCTTAACCAAAATATTGTTATTGGGTAATCTTTCAACACCCTCATACAACTCTGTATCAGCAGCTTGAACCTCGCTTAAGTCAAACTCATGTTTGCTTTGTTCTCCACAAGCAGGACAGTTAATAGCTACTTTATAACTTGAACCATAAGCACTGATGCGTGCCTGGACCATAATAGCATTTCTATCTCCTGCTAAAAGAGTATTAGTTTTAATTGTTTTGTCTATTAACAAAGACCCCAACAACCTATCAATAGCCACACCTTGTTCCAACAATGCCTTAGAAGTAAGAATATCTTCTTCTTTGGCAGTCATCTCTTTAATTTCAATTGTTTCTTGATTATGTAAAGGATGTCCCTCTGGATAATATAATCCTTCAGAGGGTAGTTTTACAAATGATGTGGGTGATACAAACTCTAACGGAGAGAGCGTGCTTGGTGATGATTGATCGTCTTTAGTTCCTAAACGTTCTTCATTGTTCCTCATGAACACCTCATGTTCTTAAAAATTAAATTATAGATTATTATAGACCTAAAATTCCACCGGCAGCATCGGTGCCAGTTTCCGAAAATTCAGCAAAATCATATTTGAATGTGCAGCTAATCTCAACCAAATCGTCAGATGCATAATCCAAATCACCGAATGTAACTTCAGTAACCCATGCATTCTTCAGAGTCCACTCGTCCAATGCATTGCCATCAACATCCATTTGGGTAATAACCACTTGACCTAAGCTGGTTACAGCTTTAGACTTGGCAATAGTTTGGTAATCAGTTTCATCGTTAGATGGTGGATTATATCCCATTTCTTCTAACAAAAGAGCCAAACCTGCTGATGCAGAGCTTCCCTTGCCTGGATCTACAAAAGTAACAGAAACATCATTCCAGGTTAATCGTCCTGGGTAGTTAAAAGTATGATTTAAATACTGATGTTCTGCTGCATTAATTGTAAAGCCGGGTTTGTTGGCTGTTTTAGCCATAAAAGATTGTAGTTTACCACCAGCACCCGTAATGGTTACCTTGAAATTAAATTGTCTTTTTGGGTCTGTATTAGTAGTCCAAAATCCCATATTTTTAGTTCTCCTTAATCAATACACTAATAATTAGTACTCAATTAATTTTATAGATCCTCAAATGAAGCTCCAGAATCAGTAATTACAAAATCAAGTGCAATAAATTCAATTGCTCTTGCTGGTTTCAGGAAAATCTTAGCATACATAACATTTCTGTCAATAAGTTCAGGTGTTGTAGTAGTTGAATCCAAAACAACCTTAAATTCTGTCAATCCAAAGCGTGTTTTAACGCTTCCCAAGAATGGGTTAACTTTAGCAAGGAATCTCTTCCACGTAGCATCAACATTCTGATCAAACAGAAGAGTTGCAGACATGCGTGAAATTTCTTTCTTAAGATAAATTAACAATCGACGAACATTAATTCGGTCAAGAGCAGACTGAGTTACTTGAAGTGTCTTCTGACCAAATACCACGATACCCTCATTCGGGAATGTAGCAATTGGGTTAATGTTCGCATCATAAAGCTTGTCTCGGTCTTTAGAACTAAGTACATACTTAACTCCTATGACTGGTAGTCCTGCTGCCTTATTCTCGCTTAATCCACCTCTAGTGAATCCAGCGGGTGCGAACCAAAGTTCAGATTTGCTTTGTCCGTATGACATAACTCCCATTGCAATTACAGAAGGAGGTACAGAAACAAGTGTTCCAGAGTTGTCATCCCGAATTGTACACCATGGGAAGTATGCTGCACCGTAACTTGAATTCAGTGCTCTAGCTCGAAGTGATGTGACTGCCGAAGCAACGTTTGCCTTTCGGGTAGAATCATTTTCGGCTGCTGTGTTTTCTGATGCATCTTTGAAATCATTTTCCAAATCAATAATTGCCAGTGCATCTGCTCTAGCTTCGCAAGTATCAATTAAGTGCTTGGTAAGACCAGCCTTATAGATACCTGGAACTGCCATCAAGTTACACTCAACAACCTCTGCATCTGAAGCTGCATCAATTGCTCTCTTTACAGAGTTATATGCGTAATCAGAAATCTCAGTAAATCCCATTTGACTATTGTTGAAGGGGTTCTTTGCTGTAACGTCTACACCATCAAATCCACCTACCAATGGTAGAGTAAATCTGTTGAAATCTTTTTGCAAAAGTGTATCATAAGTGTTTCCATCGGTTCCAGTAGTTGATGTGCCTGCTCCATGTGTACCAGCCGTATAAGTGGCAGTAGTATCCGTAGCAGTAATGTCATCTAACGAGAAGATGAATGAATATACTCTTCCAGCCGTAGCTGCATGTACATCCAAGTCTCCTGGCATTGGGCGAACTACATCAGCAAAACTTGCATCATGAGCATCCGAACCGGAGCGTGTGGTATCTAAACCAAAGTAAGCTTTCGTTGCATCAGAAAGACCTGTAGCATCCGAACGAAGTCGAAGTGCAGGTTCTGAAAATGAACCGGTTCCAAGTGATGAACCTGAGTGGTCGCCCAAACAAATACCACTGTTTGTGCCGTTGGCGGTGGTTTCCCACTTAATTGCTGCCTTAGCTGGTCGAGCAAGAGCACCGGCACTTGTGGCACTTAAATGTTCTACTCTATCTGTAGCAAATCTAGTGGGTCCATAGAAGCCAAATGGCAATAAATTAGCCTCTGTTTGTCCAGCGGCTACTTCTTTGTTCATTTCAACTCGAATGAATCTAGACATATTAGAATTATTATTATATTCTTTGTATCGTCTCTCAGTAGTATCCCATTCAGTAAACTTATCTCCAATTTTAACTGCAATGTAGTTAGGAGAACTTGGATTCAAGTTACAATTACTATATTGCTCTAAAATAACAGGTGCTTTATCGTTATCATCTGCTCTTCGAACTTCTACAGTAAACGAACCATATTGATCAAACTGGTTGGATGACTTTTTAATGTCCCTGATAGAGATCTTGATATTCTTTTGCTCCCATTCACCACCATATAGGCTGTGAAGTTTGAACAAGCTGGTAACTCCTGTTAAAGCTTGGCTTCCAGACAAAACTAGTGCTGCTGAAAAGTCTTGAGCACCATTCGCCTGACTGAAAATCCAGCCAGTGGCTGGGGCGGTCTGCTCACGTCTCCAATCACCACCATCGGCTGTTCCAGTAGTTCTATATAGGGGAACAAGAACACCAACAACATCTCCTTGTGTTGTTGAAGCCATTGATGTACCACCTAAATGATCTTGGACAGCACCTTCGTATGATTCACCCAACCAAAAATGCTTATAGGCTGTGGAGGTAGAAGAAACAAAATTTGCGTTAGTGCTAGCTGGATCTGTTGAAAATGTTTTTCGAATGAAATCATTTTCATTTTCAGCAAAACAAAATGTATAATCTGTTGTCAATCCAGATGGGACTGATCCTCCAGAAGAGGTTACAGAAACTGTAGAACCATCACTTGCATACTCATCATAATGTCGAATTGTAAATGATGCATTTGCAGCAGCATTTGCTTTCATTACAACATTCACGGTTCCACTAGTCGCAGGGATAGCTGTACTATCAGCAGTTAATGGGGTTCCAGTTCCTCGAAGATCCAATGCTCCACGTTCAACATAAAAAGTTGCTGCGTGCATAAAATTCATATCCTCAGTAAAGGAAGCGGAATTAGCTACATAAAGACCGTATGCTCCAGGTGCTGAACCTCCCGTAGTATTACCAAAAATAGTATCGTGTGCAGTTACTCTCCAACCTGCTCTGGTAGCAGTACCTGTTTTATCAACATGATCTTTACCTGCAAGTTTAATAAATGTTACAGGAGAGCTATTTTTAAGATATGCTTGTACAGCATATGCTCCGTGTGTTGCTGAACTGTAGTTACCCTCACGCCATGTGTCGGCTGTGCCGTTTCCAGGCATTGGATAACCGAATGTTTCGATAAATTCTGCGAAACTATCGATTTGTACTGGTCGCATGTTAGGACCACGTTCTGCTCGGCCAATAATAACTGGTCCGATATCATCAGGGAGCCTTGGAATTTGTGAATTGTCTACTTCACTCAAAAAGATTCCTGGTGAAACAAATTTAAATTTTTTAACATCTGCCATGGACGTGTGATCTCCTCATCAACAAAGATAGCAATTTATCTGTAATAAATAGTGTCGGGCAGCACGAAAAGATTGTTTACTCTTGATATTTTAAGATTTTAAGTCCAATTCATATCACGCCAATTAACTAAACGATCCATAATTATTTGGTATTCAGCCAACACATCAACCAACTTCTTTTTAGGCTTGCCAGCTATCATCAACTGGCAAGTGTTATAGCCAGTCATATAAACGTCTCTATGAAAAGATTTTGGGTTCTTTTTATCACCCCGCATCCACGATAATACAGGGAATGCATTTCTATCTGCTTCTATTGATATATCTGTGAGGCGTTTGGTAACAACAGACTTTGTTGTCAACAATGAAACAAGCACGCTACTTTGTTCTAGTGGATATGCACCGTCAATAAGTCCATGATCATATATTATCTTATCCCTGTATCTTCTTGCTTTTAAACCAAAAATCCCCGGAAGCCAGCAAGAACCAAGAGCACAAGCACTTAGCTCACTTAGATCTTTAAAATCATCACAAATAATTGTTTTCGGACGAATGCCTGTGGCGCAAACCACATGCCATTTCCCCTTCGCTGTTTTCCAAGCATCGTTTTTTGCAAAAGAATTAAAAAAGACCTCAACATTATTTAAAAGATTTCCAAAGGGTCCAACAGTGCTTTCCACCATCAAATCATAACTTTGTCTAATGCCAAGATCCAAGTGGGCCATGCCCATGACTGCACCAGCACCGAAAGTACCAGCACTTACGCCAGAGGCTCTTTTAAATTTTATATTATTGTCAAGCAAACATTTAACCACACCAAAGTGGTACGGTAACAAAAGACCACACCCAGAAAAAGCGATAGATCCGTATTCAGTATTAGGTGTTAAGTATTTCATTCATATCATATAGCATGGTCATAATTTGAATGCAAGGGTGTTGCAATCTAAAGTAAATAGTAATTTACTGTAAATAATTATTCGCGGTACTTCGAATTCTCGATATCGGAAATATCACCCAAGATCACACGCTCTCTGGGTAGTTTAACTTCAACTGCATTCTCTCTCTTTACGATCTTAGGCTTCTCATCGTTCTTTCCATCACCCAATAACATTCCCAAAACTTTAATTTCAATTGTTGTCTTAAAATTTCTTTCATTCTGCTCTAATGCTGATGCAGTATTGTCTTGTGAAAAGTCATTCTGAATAAATGCTTCATATTGATGTTCTTCGTGTGTTATTTTAATTTGAGTAGCCCCTCTGGTTCTAGTAATAAAGGGCTGAAGTAATTCATTCATTTGTTGTTGGTATTCCGTTCTTAAAGTAACAGTATAAGATACTTCAACGTAAACGGGCAATGGAACTGTGACTGTTTGATACACAACCTTTTTATTTTCTTTCCTTGTCCGAAAGTTTATTTGTCCACGCTTCTTTTTTGTGTGTGCGTTGGCAAAATTGGCAGTTTTCTTTTGATTTATTTGTCGAGCTACTGTAAGAGTATCCCCAAGCTTACTAGATGCTAGAGCGGGTGGTACATTTCCATATACCGTACCTTTCTTTGTCAGATCTTTTACTATACCTGTTCTTTCAACAGTAATCATTGGGAGGATCAGGGCACCGGAGCTATCTCGCATCTGAGAGTCTTCTTTAGTTTGAAAAGCACGCTCACCGATGACCCACTTAACCGGAGCTTTACGTGAGCCCTTGTTCGTTGTACAAAAAAGCTCCTGTTCATCGACCCAGTTGCGGAGGGCAAAATCAATATCTTCTATTGTTGAGGGTGAAACCTCTATTTCTTCTTTAATATTACTTGCCATTAAATGTGCCTTCGCGAGCCTTTCTACATGTAGCTGATATCTCGAATACCTGATCATCCTGTCCAAACAAATATTTTGGTTCTTTTAGTTCAACAATCTCATAATATTTTTTATCATGTTGAACAAAGTCACCAACTCGAACAAATAGATTTTGATCCTCTGTCAATCGTCTTTTATTAAACTTGACAGTAATAGTGCTAATACGATCAACACCAAAGTTATCGGTTGTAGTTTGGTAGTCTTCCCAATCAACAAGGACATGAACTCGAATAGGAGGATAAAATGTTTTTTCAATGGCCTCACCATACAGAGGATGAAAGTTAGTGTGTTCCATACTAATAGGGTAATACAAAATAGATTGTCCTATCACACGCTCAATGAGTTCATCATTTACTTGCTTAATAAGATCCCTTTCTTTCTTACCAGTAAATAATGGTGGTGGAGACTGGGTTGGTTGAGACCACTTATTCTGTGCCATGACTTCCCCCTATTATCCTACGTAAATTGATAATGGAACCTTTTGCATAATATTCAAAGAGTTTTCCATAAGTCCCGCATCGCTTTCCATCAGCTTATCATAAGTAAGTTCATCAAGAGTTGTCTTAAGTTCATCTCTAAGTGCAGTTAGTTCTGTTTGAGCTTGTGAAACCAATTCACTGCCATTTAATGTTATTTCATTTCCTGGTATCGGAATTGATGAAAACTTAGAACGTGTATACCCCAACATTTCTTTGCAAAGAGCCAAAGAATATCTGCGGATCCACTGTTTACCAATCGCATTAATATATTTATAGGGTAAGTTCTGAAATGGTATATTACTCATGTTATTAACACCACCAATACCAATCTTAGAAGTACTTGTCTCAACCCAAGAGTCTTTTGGAACCGTAAATTCAACCCATATCTTTGCTGGAGTCAGATTTGAAGGAATTGGGAACAACCTTAATTTATTATTCTTCAATTCATAAGAAAAATCAGATGTTCGGGTTTTAAGATTGTCCTCAAATGCCATGGCTTGCAATTTTTGTTGCCATGCTGGGACCATTTCAAATGTAGAAGAATCTGAATATTGACCGTAGTTTGCCAAGTTACCTACAACGTTGATCGAACCATAATATCCATAAAAATTCCACATTGCTTGTGTCGTTTTATAATATACTTTCTTTACAAGTACTCTTTGACCATCGGCTAAGGATTCATAAGCAGCACCTGAGCCCGCAAAGAGTTCTTGTAGGTCATAATCTTGCTTATCGGAAACAGTAGATATGGAAGCTGAATAAACAGTTTCTGAACCACCGACGTTAACTTCCTCAGACACGCCCTCTGTGACTCGTCGAGCGTAAGCAAAATCAAACTTAGGGTACTTAGTACTTAAGTTCGTATCGCCCGTTACATTGCCTGTTGTCTCTTGTATCTGTCCATCGTGATCAAAAGTACCAGTGGTTGCACCAAGAATATTAGATAAAATATTCTTTGATTGATGCATGTTTAAAATATAAGAATATTCTAGGCAAGCTTCTTCATAAGATGCATAAACCTGAGAATTTGTTACCTCAACATCGAGAATGTCGCCGCCCATTTTCTTATAAACAAAGGCAACTTGATCTGATGCCCCACTTATAAATAAATTAACTTCAGATGATGACCAATAATCTGTAGAAGTATAAGTACCAAATGGTAGCGCACTAGTTACAGCAGAGGTACTGCCAGTTGACGTTAAAACAATCGCACTAGTAGTAGAAGAAGGTGTTAGAGTAGGCGTTGCCATTCATTTTATCCTCGCAGTGTATAATGAGCCAATTATAAATAGTTTTTGAAATAAGAAAACCCCATCTCAACCGAAGCCAAGATGGGGCTTTATAAAGAATTATAGTTTAACTAAATTAGTTAGACAAGTCTTGAACTACTACGAGACCATACATATCTGGTCGTACCATCTTCTTGCCATAACGAGTCATCACAGCCTTACGAGGTGTGAAGTTGTCTGGGTCAAAGATAGTTGGGGTAGTCTGTAGAGGCACATACGGTGCATACACATAGCCGCTCTCAAGGAACGAGCTACCTTTACGTCCAACCAAAATAAGGTTACGTGGGAAGTATGGATTTACATAAATCTCAAACTTGTTGTTCATGGAACCTACGTTGACAGCTCCTGCCTGACCTTTGTCATCATCATGAGTTACTTTAGCTCGGAAGCCAGAGGTGAACTCAAGAATGTTGGCAACTTCAGGAGAAGTTACGAGGAAGTTTGCGCCGCCTCGAAGAGTCTTACGATGAATTTCCGAAGAAACGTCATTTACAACTTCAATAAGTGTCTCATACCATTCTGAAACAGTACCAGTGAAATCAGGTGGTCCGGTAAAAGTACCAACAGTACCTTTTGGTCCAGTTTCTTCGTCACCCGAAGACTTCTTCCTAAAATTACCTGGGAGTCTGCTCCAATAGTAAGTTGCTGCTGTTGCACCTCTAATAAGATCATTCTGAATTTCCTGATCAATCTCAAGAGCAATCTCTTCAGCAAGAATACCAGTAAGTTCAACTTCAGCATCAAGGTTGTGATACGCATTGAGGTCTTGAGCAAGCTCAGGAGTCCAATGTGCTTTCAGTTTCTTGGTGGTTGAAGTAACAGCTACGCTGTCAACTTTGATATTGATCTCAGGAATATCTTTGGAATTTTCCATTTCAAACGGTGTTGCACCAACAAGGGCACCTCCTCCGTCTGATTTGAGAGACATATTATCATCCATTGCAAACTCAACTGCAAATTGAGCATTACCAAAATCAGTAGTAACGGTATCAGCAGTATGAACAACTACTTCAAGATATTCAGTACCACTAATGGTAGCAACCCTTGTCAATCTTCGGACAATAGTAGCGCTGTTTGCAGAGGTAAGATTACCACTGTTCAAAGCAGTACTATCTGCGTCGGTGATGTTAAGGTGAGTCATTCCATCCTTACGGACTCTTGACCAACCTGTATCGCCGCTGCCTGTCAGTGGATGACTAGCATTTACACCTACTTCTGGGCTTGTGAGGTTAGAAGTTGCAATACGAAATACATATGCATAATTTGAGCCATTTTCAGCCATCAAATCTGGATCATACCGGAGAAGTTTGGCTTCAGCAGCAGACATAGAACCAGTAAGAGTAATCTTACCAGCATTTCCGCCAGCAGCAACAATATCCAGAGAAGAACCAGTTACACCAACTACTCCACGAGCATTGGATAAGCCTTCTCGAAGACCAGTAAATCCAGATGTATCTGCACCTGAAAGATCTACGCCGGAAGTGACACCACTACCAACTTGACCTCCACCATAAATAGAGGGCGGAGATGAGGCACCAACAACAAGACCATCGCGGGTGTCGTTGGCTGCGTAATTACCCGCAGTGCCCATAGACTTGGTAAAATCCAAGAAGAAAATGAGACCCGATGGGAGACTCATTGGCTGAACAGACACCAATTGATTAGCGATCAAGCCAGCGAAGACTCGTCGAACCAGTGGGAATGCAACAGCGGCAAAACCTTCTACGTCTCCACCAGCCATTGTGGTGGTTTCTCGAAGAAGTTCTTTGGCTTGGTTCTCTAAAAGAACCGCCATGTTATTTTTCTGGACATCAGAAGTCAAGCCTTCCAAAAGACCGGTTCGCTCCCACTTATCAAGTAGAGCTGCCCCATCTTTGGAGAGATCGCGACTAATAATGCCTTCTGTTAATTTTTGTAATACAGACATTTTTTAAATATCCTCCTTTAAATAGTTTATTTGATTCCAGCTAACATACGCATTCTCTTAGAGAACACATCGTCAACTGATTCTTCCAACTTTTGTTTCCTTGGAAGAAAAGGTGAAGAACTTCTATTGTTTGCAACCTCATTCAAAGAATTTGGAGCCTTGCTGTGCTTGGTTTCCAAAGTATTCTGTAGGGTTTCAAAAATAGTTTTTGTTTCTTCAATTGAATCAGATTTTCCGATAGCTTCGACAAGTTTACTTTTTTGTCGCTCATTCAAGGAGGCGCTACTTAAAACACGATTCGTATAAAGTAGTTTTGCGTTAGATAAATTTACCTCATCTAACTTATTTTTAAGCTGAGAAACTGCTTTCTCATATTTTTCCACTTTTACTGAAAGTCCTTTATTTTTTGAAAGGGCTTCGTCTAGTCGATCTGTTAAATCACTAATTGCTTTGAGGTGTTCTTCCTCTTCCTCTGCAAGTTCATCATCTCGCAAGCCAGCAATAGCAATATCTTCTCCCTCTTCGGTTTCCACATCATTTGTGCCGAGAGTGCCGGAACCTACAGCCTGTAAATCAACAGTCAATTCTTCTGTGATTTCTTTAACCAGTGCTTCTAGGTCTTCTTGTACCAAGTCAAGTTCTTCTTCGTCTTCTAATCCACTATCGAGTCCGAGGGCAGCATCTTGTCCACCCACATCTGGTTCATCCATTTCCATTTCTTGTCGGAGTTGGTCAAAGTCAATAGTAATTTCTTCATCTTCGTCGGGACATGAGCAAAGTTTTTCACCAGCAGAAAAAGCGTCTGGGGCACCTACTGATAGTTCCATGCCACCTTCTTCTTCCTCTAGTCCAAATTCGGGAGTATCTGCTGGATCTTCAAGGCCGAGATCAAGCTCGTCCTCTTCTTGTTCCAAAAGAGCATCCATCGCTGTTCGAACTTCCTCTTGATATTTATCAATGATTGCAGTCTCAGCATTTTTAATCGCAGCCTCTTTTAAGGCTTTTGCATCGACAATAGCTTGTTCTAGCATAGATGACATATATTTTCTCCCGTTCGTAAAATAAAATGAAGACTTATTTTCAAAATAAATAGTCTGTAATTACAGTAAATGACGTAATTTACTCAATTTTCTTCTCTAACTCTTCAACCCTAGCCAATAATTTCTCAATTATCTCTTGTTGTTCTTGTATCGCCTTGATGGCTGGGGCCACTAATACACCATAACTAACACCTTTTGTGATTTCTCCACCATCTTCCACCGTATCGCTAACTGCTTCTGGGAAGAACTTTTCTACGTTTTGAGCTACGAAGCCACCGGCTCTAGTTTTACCGCTCTTCTTCCATTCAAAATCATAAATATTAATTCCTTTAATTACGTCCAATCCAACGTATTTGGTAGGTCTTATATTATCTTTTAATTTCTCATCAGATGAATCTGTTAAAGAAAATACACCAGAGGTACTAACAGAAAGGTGACCAGTGATGGTCCCATCACCTTCGTTAGCTCTTAAGTATATTGTTTGTTTTGCTGGAGAAGCATCGTCTACACCACACTGAATTATGATACCAGCACTATTATAGTGTCCACCGTCATTAAAAAATCTAGCAATATATTTATTTTCGTCTGGACTGATCGAGCCTTGGTAATCAAGCACATCGAGTTTATAAGAAGGTCCAGATTTACCGATACCAACATCAGCACCCAAAACTACAAAGACATTGGAACTAGTTACATCAAAACCAGCCGAGTCCTCACATGAGAATACCATACTACTGTTACCAGTGCATATAATATCTTCACCAAATACATAGGAGTTGGACCCCGAGGCTACAGCACTTTCACCAAGGGCATAAGATTTGAGTCCATGTGCTATGGCATTTTCACCAAGGGCATAAGATTTTTGCCCCTCTGCGATAGCACCTTGTCCAAGACTGACTGCACTGAGGGCTCGGGCTTCTGCTCCCCACCCGAGGGCAATACCAAAATTGCCACCGGTTGCAACTGAATCTTTGCCGCCGACAACCCCCCAGTCAATATCACAACTGTTGGCTTCGCCAAAAACCAAACAGCCGGCTCCAGAAACAGTGTTATCCTTCCCCACAACGACAGAAT
>Ga0080013_1004909_pt1 | contig 12848 bp, 22 predicted proteins | sample ETNvirenome_6_85_FD_69236 | JGI IMG/M metagenome (GOLD analysis project Ga0080013, IMG submission 69236) | Marine viral communities from the Pacific Ocean - ETNP_6_85 (SPADES assembly) (version 2) | ecosystem: Environmental > Aquatic > Marine > Oceanic | place: Pacific Ocean | collected 2013-06-19 | reverse complement strand
GGTGCATATACAGGCAATAGAAGACCCAATGGTGCAAATGGAATACCTAAAGAAACTGGTAAGCCAGCACGAACCGTTCACCCTTAAAGGTGGTGGACTGTTCCACCTATCCTTTGGGGCGTTACTGACTGGTTCAGCATTAGGGAGTAAGAAACAATGATTCGCACTATAGATGATGCGTACTTTAAAGAGTATATTTCCTCCACGTCTACACCAATTATCGTTGATTTTTGGACAGAGTGGTGTGGCCCCTGTAAGATAATTGCCCCTATTCTGGAGGAATTAGATAAAGATTACGGTGAAACCCTCCAAATTGCGAAACTAAATGTTGATTTTAACCCTCTGATACCTGTACAATATGAGGTACGAAGTGTTCCTACGTTACTAATATTCAAAGAGGGAGTTGACTTAGGGCGGATTATTGGAGCGGTAAATAAAAAGTCGATCTTAGATAAACTGGATTCCTTTAACTTACTCTAATACGATATTTATAATGACAAATAAAAATTACGGATACCATTTAAAGTTCCCTGAAGGATGGCTAAATCATTTACGGGAAGAACTTCATAGAGAATTTGGCTTTTGGTCGGGTGGGGCGGATGTAGATGGAAAGATACGCCGGTTACCCCCCGTGATAGTTGATTCTAAAATAGGTAAAATTGCTGGGCGACTTCCCTCTAAACCGGAAGGTATCACCCTTTGGGGAACAATCTACTACACCCCCAATTACCCTGAGGTTGCGAAACGCTTTAGGTTAAATCGGGGGGAATCGGAAGCTAAGGTTTATGAGTTTGGAATGTATGCCCATGAAACCTATCATGCAGTAGATCAGGAGGTGCAGGGTAAGTTGAAATGGTTTATTAAATATATCTTGAGACTTATAAAAACCCCGAATGCTTGGAAGCATCCGATGGAAAAACCGGCATACGCATTTCAAAAACATTTAAAACAAATGGCGAGGGAGTCACAGCAACTTGACACAAAGGCAAGGTAACCTTTACAATGGATTATGTCCGAAATGTAATGGGGTAATGAAACTTGACGAAGATGAATTATCCTGTATAATGTGTGGTAAGGTGCTATACCTAGAATATAGAAAGTTGAGAATAGATGATAATACCAGAACAAGCGAAACCACGGCTGATAAAGATGCGTCGAGCGGGGATGGGGTGGACAGCCTTAAAGAGATGGCTGGAAGACGAGTACGGGATCGACGTACACCGCAGTACAATTCAACGATGGTTCGACCGGGAGGGCTATTCAGAAATTGATATAGATCAGTTGCTGGATGAAACCGCTGCTAATATGGCAGACGTTATTGCGCCTGAGCCTGTTAATCCTTTAGAAGACCCAGACTTTTGGGTAGAGGAAAAGGTTAAGCAGGATAAGAAAGTCGCAACCCATAAAGCGGAAGCGGCTTATTACAAGAAGTTGTACGAGAGTTCAATAAAAGATAGTAGTAAGAAAGAACTTATTATTGATGCTATACGAGATAACACTACTGCTATCCCTAGAATAAAACGGCTTAATTACAAGACTACATCTCGTGACACACGACGGCGAGGAACAAAGCCCCAAGTAATGGTAGCCCCATTGACAGATACACACGTAGGAGATCGGGTAACCTTCGATCAGACAACAGGTATTAACGAATACAATGTAGATATCTTCAACAGACGCTTATATGGATGGACAGAGCAAATTATACTGCTCGCTAATTACCGCCGCAACATTGCTGACATAGATGAATTAGTAATTCCTATGTTAGGAGACATGGTTAGTGGAGATATCCATGAGGAATTAGCTAGAACTAATATTGGTAATTGTATGGAACAGATGATGAATGGTGCATTCCTTATTAGTCAGTCGCTTATAGCTCTGTCACAACACTTTAATAAGATTAGAGTTGCGGGAGTTGTGGGTAACCATGGGCGCATGACCCGAAAGATTCCCTCTAAAGATAAGCATATGGATTGGGATCACATGTTATACCAATGGGTAGCAGCTTTTTGTGTGGAACAAAAGAATATTGAATTCCATATCCCAAAGAATTTCAGTACTATTATTAATGTTGCCAATCGAAACATTCTTATTATGCACGGTGATTCTATTTCTGGTGGCGGGACATCAGCGAGTTTCACTCGTATGGTTGGACAGATGCGTGGGTTGCAACAACAGAATCAATCATGGGGAGATGTTCAACGCTTTGATGACATCATGATAGGTCACTTCCATCGTATTGATGAATATGATATTGGTACAGGAGCAATGTATATCTGTGGAACCATGAAAGGTTCAGATGAATTTACTACGAATAGACTTCATGTAAGTACACCCCCGAAGCATTTGATTACTTACTGGCACCCAGACCATGGGAATGTTAGTAAAGAGATTATACGATTAGATAAATTTGATAAAAAATCAGATAGGTTTCATTCTACCGTCCCAGAAGTTTGGAGCCAAAACATAGTATAATGAAGTACTATGGATGAACGTTTTAAAAGTATGACATTTCGGGATGTCCTCGTACAGTCCCTACAAAATTTTGCCACCCGTATTTATTTTGAATCGCAAAAGACGGTTCCAGTAAAAACCGGGCGGCTAAAAGGTTCTGGTTCTCTTAAATATCCGGGGGGAGATAAAGTAGCGGTAATTAAGTATGACACTCCTTATGCAAGTATGATTAATCAGACTCAGGGTGCCTCAAGTGGGAAACAATGGGGTGGCGTGGGGGATAAAACGATGGAGGTCTCCTCACATAAACGAACATATCCTAGTGGAAAAACTGTAACAGTTCGGAAGCACACAAAAAATGTTGGGCCTAGACCCGCAGGACGGGGTAATGGTTTTCTAACAAACGCAGCTAAAAACCAATCCAAAAGTTGGGCTAAAATAACTGCACAAGAATTTCCAGATAAATTTATAGTAAAGAGTTTAGGTTTTTAAAGGAGTTTAGAATGGTAGACATTACAAAGGTTAGTAAAGAACAAGAATATATTATGCAGAGACATTCACGCATGGTTGGTAAGATTTTAGATTTGGTAGAAGCCTCTCTACCCGAAGGAACGCAGTGTGAGAAGCTAAAAAAGCTCCTGCAAGTTCCGATGTATGATTACCGAAATGAGATACTACACCTCCTTGAGGGCGGTACACTCCCCGTAAATGAGAAATAAATGCAATTTTTGGCATTTTTCGTAGGTTTTCTATATAAGTATAGTATAATAAAATGTTAGAACAAACGTGCTAACGTTGTATTTTCGTGTGGTCGGCGGTGGCTAAGACCAACCATACGTTATTTTATTGGACTGGAATGGACTATAGGGGGAAATTCTTATGGCAGACGAAATGGAACGTATTGAGAAGGCGTTAGAAGGCAATGGCCTAGCCCTATCTGCGGTCGCAGAAGTACTCCAGAAGATGGATGCACGGCTTACAAAGGCCGAAGAAGACGAAGAAGACAAGAGAGAAGAAGAAGACGCTGCTGTTGAAAAGGCAGCCCTCGTAAAAGAATTGGCATCAGAAGTTGCCAGTATGTTAAAAGCAGATCAAGGTATGGATGTTGATGGTAGTAAAGAGCGTAAAGCAAAAACTACTGGCGGTAGCGCATCAAATGCTGATGACTCCGAATCTGCTGCTACGATCTCTACAAAGATAGAAGATCAGCAGAAACCTATTCAAGCTATGATCAAAGCTGGTGACGACGATGAAGATGAAGACAAGCCCGCAGATGAGTATGTTGACGAAAAAGCCGCCGACGACGACGAAATCGATGATGAAGATGACACGAAGGAAGCTAGCTATCGAAAAGCTGGTGACGACGCAGACGATGACGATGACGACGATGAACTTAAGTCTATGCAAAAGGAACTAGATTCCCTACGCAAACAACTTGCTGCTTTTGAAGGCAGTATGGAAAAAGCTGTTCAAACCGAGTCTGAAGACCGTCTACGAAAGATGGGCTTTAAAGAAGAGACTGGACTGGTTGCACCGCAACTCGCCGCACTTGGAACTGATGGAACAACTCCGATTGTAAAGTCAGCTACTCAGGGCGATACTGTCGAGCAACTCGCTAATCTTTCATATGGGGAACTTCGTGAACTCCAGATGAGAATTCAAGCGGGTGACACTAATGGAGTTCCGAAGGAACTTCTCTAATAAACAACGAGTAAGAAACAGGAGATTTAAAGATGGCTAATCCTTCATTAAGTGAATATCTTGCTCAGTCGCAACGGGGTCTATACAACTCCGTCTTCGGCCCAGAGTACTTGCAGAAGCAGACGTACTTTACGGTTGACACTGCGACTGGCATTTTTAACACTACATACGGTAGGAAGGTATGGCAAGCTCTAAACAACCAGACCCGTTTCTTCAACGCTATTCCCAGAACTGTCTGGGGTAGCACCGCCGGTTGGCGTATCAGGACAGACCGTGGATCGAGTCGATCTCGCCCGGTAACTGAAACTGGTTCGCTCCCAACCGTGGACGTATCCAACATTGAGACGGTATCGAGCTTGCCTCGAATCGTTTCAACTACATTCGGTGCATCTGTGAAGTCAGTCTTCACGGCGCAACTTGAAGGTGGTATTGGCGACGTTCTTGCGATGGAGAACGAGAATGCACAGCTTGACCACGTAAAAGAGATCAATGAGGAACTGATGGCTGGTTCCATGTATCTCGCTTCCGCAGGTAGCACGACTACCTCAACTGTCCCAGCCGCTGTTGCCAAACACATAAAGATTGGTGACACACTTACGGTTTGGGATACTTCAGCTAACGACTGGATCAACACTTCCGGTGTAGCAGTTTCGGCTGTCAACACCTCAACGGGTGTTGTAACTCACGCTACCACCTCCGCTGCTGTTGCAGACGGTGATGGTATTGCGATTTACAGTCGTGCTGGTTTTACATCTATTGATGATATCGTCGCTCAAGACGGGGCATCAATGGGTGGTGTGTACGATTCTAATGCTAACTTCGCCGCAAACGGTGGAGTTCGAGCATACGACCTTACCTATGCTGACCGCACATCTGGTGCTTGGAATTCAGCATCAACAATTAGTGATAACAACGGTACGGGTCGAGACCTATCCCTAAACCTTATAGACAACTGTATTCAGTCTATTCGTACCAATGGTGGTGAGCCAAAGCTTATTACTCTTGGTCATGATCAGTACTTCACGCTTGAGCGTCTTTTGAACTCTCAGCAGAGGTACATGGGACAGGAAGAGTATCAGGTTGGTGTTGGTTCGGAACGAACGTTCCCCGGCACTCGAACTGGTCTAGTCCTTGCAACTTATCAGGGTATCCCAATCCTGCCAGATGCTGACACCCCTAAGAGTGTTAACACTTCTGACACGGTTCTTGGCTCGAACGTTTACGTTCTTGACACTGACTACCTTGAAATTGCTGTAGCACAGCCTACTCAATATGTAGAAAACCGTGACTACTTCGCAGCTAATGCGCTAGTGGTTCGTGGTCTGCTCTACACTATGGGTGAGCTTCGCTGCAAGAACTTCTTCGTACAAGCTAAGGTCACCGACCTTAACACGTAAGAATAATGGTTGGGGGTGGTTCTTGTAGCCACCCCCAGCTTCTTTTTGATTGAAATGTAAAGTAATGTAATGGTGAATAATGAGAAGAGTATACACAGATGGTGTGTTGCAAAGTTTGGATGTCCAGACTAAAAGGCTGGTAGGCGAAGTTATGAATCTATTGGAAGCTTCGGTACCTAACAGTTCTGCGACAGAAGCTTTGAAGAAATCTATAAAGCAAGCCTTGTGGCGTACAAATCGAAATATTCAGGATGATGTGAACAGTATGTCCTTCACAAATGGAGACAAAATATAATGACTAAACATACGTTTAAACAATCAAGTGTAACGGGCGACACTAGAGAACTAGCCCGTACTGCTCTAGGATACGACTGGAACTACTTAGCTGATGCTGAGACTTTACTTTTTGGTAGTACCGATGAGACCGCTTTCAGGATGCAGAATATGACTCCCGGTACTGGTATCTCTACTGGTACAGGCACAGTCTACAAGGCTAATGTAACCGTTGCAGGAGATTTGATCAAGACTGAAATTCTCATAGATTTGACTGGATTGAATTCAGGAGATGCTGACGGGGATATTATTGGTGTAGCTGATACAGCTAACTCCCACTTTGGTCAGATTACTGCTGCTTTGAACGGTACTATCGTCGCAGGGCATATCGAATGTTTTGAGACCCCCCTTACGGGTGAACCCGACATTGATGTATACTCAGCTACAGAAGCTACCGGAACAGAAGAAGCTCTTGTCACAGACTTAACTGAGACAGCTTTGCTGAACACCGCAGCGGATTGGACGTTGACCAAGCAGAAGATGGCTCTTACGGCACTTCCTGCTGCTGATGAGTATTTGTATCTAGCCGCTTCTGGTGGCTCTACAAATAATACCTACACCGCAGGAATCTTTTTGCTCACACTTTACGGTTACCCATCGTAACAAACAACCAAGTAGTCACCCCCCAACTGGGGGGTGGCTGCTGCTCTACAAATGGAACTTAATTAGGGGGATAACGTCTAATGTCAACTACACGTAATATTGATTGGAACGGATGGGAACGAGACCCTAGCACACGTTCCAGTGTTCACGCATTTACTAAATATTACCCCTTCAGAGATGCGACAGTAGCGAACGATGCAGTCACCACTATCCTGTCAGTTGATAGAGGAATACCTTCTGTAAACCTTGTAGCAAACCCCTCCGTAGAAAGTGCCACCATTTCGGAATTTACAGCCGATGGTTCTGCAATCTCCCAAAGTTCCGCACAAGCAGATGATGCATCAAACTCATTGTTAGTCAACCCTGACAACTCTGCTGCGGGGGAAGGATTTTATTGGACTACCCCCGGAATGTCAGGTAACGCCCATGACGGTGAGGTATGGCTAACGGGTCAAGCTACTATAATGGGGGCTTCAGCTAGTGGAGATGCAGAGATTGCTATTCAAGACTCTGATGGAACTGACCTTATAACGGGTAACTCCGTTAGTTTGAGTACAGCCTTTCAGCAACTTCAGGTTAAATATAAGCTTCCTGTAACTGGAAGTGCTGCGTATAGAGTAATAGTTCGATCAACTACTCAACATAACATTGACTTTTATGTAGACAAAATACATGTGGAACAAAGATTCGGGGACAGCAATTATGCCGCTTATGTTGACGGGGCGCAAGGATTAAATTATGAGTGGGAAGGAACAGCGAATCTCTCCCCATCGAAACGTCGTGCAGGGTTATCAGTAATACGTGGAATCAAAATAAGAAATGAGTCTGCTACTGCTGCTGATATTGTATATGTTGGATTAGATGTAGATGCTTCGGCTACCACTGGGATTCCGGTATTAGGTGGCGATACATTTGAAACCAACTGGCCTATAGATTTTAGATCAAAAGTTACCGTATTAGCTGCCCAGAATACTCCTGCAATTCATGGGGTAATTTGGGGGATACACCAAGGATAATATAATATGACAAAGCCTGACTCTATAGATGTCAAACTTGCAGTTTATGTGGAAAGATTGGATCGTTATATAGAAACACAGTCGGCTTTGAACTCTTCCTTAATAAATAGTTTCAAATCTATTGAAACTGACGTAGCAGATATACAGGTGTGGAAAAGTAAAATGTATGGAATGAAAACAGGATTGGTTGCTGTTGGATTTCTTATCGTACATCTAGTTGTAATTATAGGTACACTTACAGGAATAAATTGGAACAATAGATAGAGGTAAACATGACGATGACTCTGGATACAAATAAGAATATGTACCAATTCGTATCTGATGATGCGGAGATTCTATCATTAGAGAAAGCTTCCAAGCGTCCAACAGAGGTATCAGATATCTCTAAAGCTCTGGATGAATACAAACGCTTATTCAAAGCAGGGATAAGCTCCCCTGCTGAATTGATAACTTTAGTTCGGGCATTCCCTAATGAAGGAGCATTTACTAAAGCTGCTAAACAGCAAGGGATGTTTGATGATGACTTTGAACCTATGGTTGTTGGAGGCCCCGCTTCTGTGGAACTAGTAGATAGAGAAGGGCATCTAATTACAACCCAAGCTTTATCTAAAGCCTTTGACTTATACATGAAAAATTTCCGCACTAGGAACGCTATGGTACTACACTCTGATGTACAGGTAGGTTGGGCATTACCGGCATACATCTCTAAGGCAGGAAATATATATAAATCAGGTGTTGACCCAGAGGGGTTGTTCTTTATTACAGAGTTACGGGACGATACCCGTATTGCAAAAAGAGTTATGGAACAGATCAAAGAGGGTAAGCTGAAGTCTTATAGCATTGCGGGGAGCGCAACTAAGACGCAAAACATTCAGAAGGGTATGGAATCATACATGCAGGTCGATGACATGGAACTAGCAGAAGTCACTGTTTGTGAGAAAGGTGTGAATCAAGGTGCTAACTTTGACATACTAAAATCTGGTAGTGGTAAACCTACGAGTTCTTGTATAGATGGGAGTTGCCTCGTGAAAAGTGGACACACACATAATCCAACTACTGTCATGGTAAAAGCAGATGGTAACGTTGATTTCTTAGCATCGTTAGTAAACTTAGTGAAGGATGACAACCCGTTCACGAACACGCCGGGTAAAGGTGACACACCTATACTTGGGGATGATGAGGCATATCGTAGACGAGAACAAGTTCATCACCAGTTACTAGACGAGCAAGGATTCCCCGCTGAGGTGGAACCAGAACAAAACCGATATATTCCTACAGCAGAGATTGAGCTAGATGAAAACAGTAACCCTATCAACGTCAAACCTCCGTGGGTTGTAAACGAAGCAGGGCAAGACTTAGGGGCAAGCTATGCCCATGAAGCTTTATCTCCTCCGTCTGCAAAAGAGATACATGACAAACCATACAATCTACAAAAGACTGCTAATACTACACGGAAGCCAACCGCTCGCGAACAAAAGGTGTTCGACGCAGCCAGCAGCAAGCTTAAGAAGTTTGTGGGTCTTTCAGGTCAACGTAAGAAAGCTTTGATTATAGAGGGGCATGACTCTGCCACAGATGCTTTCTTATCTAAAGACCATATACAATACAGTATGGATAAGGATCAACGTCAAGCACCCGTGACTGCCCTGTCTAGGCGCAAAGATGTAACGTCCGGGCAAGTGCAATTACTTCCCCTATTAATTGATTTAGTAAGGGCAACTACAGCTAAACCTGTTAAAAAATCAGATGACTGTGGCTGTGATTAGTAGTATAATAAAGGAGGACACACATGAGCGAATGTAAATGTGGTGGTCTATGCAACTGCTAGTAAGGAGGAATCTTCGTGCAAGGTATTATTGCTAGGGTTACCGTTATACTCCCATTACTTTTGGGAGTTGTAATAGCGATAGCACTAGATTTATTGGATGATCTTCAAGGCATTCTTACCGCCGTAAAGGATGGTAAGATTACAATCGAGGAACAGGAGGCTATTGATATGAGAAGGTCTAACAGACGTTGGACTGCACTTAGGGCATTAGCTGGTAAAGCTCCATACTTTACTGTGGAATAAAGCAGGTGATTCATTTATCTGATAATGGCTCCTCCTTTGCGGGGAGCCATTTGCTTTTAAGTGGAACGGTGTGGTATAATTAAGTAAAGGAGAAAAGTAATGGCAAGGAATACATGGAACCGATGTGCGTGTGGAATGAAGCTACACAGGAAGAAGGGACATCTAGTTTGTGTTCCGTGTCAGAATAAAGCAAGGAAGAAGGAAAGAAAGAGTGGTTAAGAAATTTACACCTGTGAATCCTGTAGTGGAACCAAATCACTATAAGAAATTCAAGATAGAACCCTTTGACTTTATACATAAGAATGGTTTAGGATTTGCGGAAGGTAATGTTATAAAGTATGTTTGTAGATGGCGTGAGAAGGATGGGATAGAGGACTTAGAAAAAGCTGTCCGCTACCTTCAACTACTAATAGTTTATGCTAAAATCGAGAAGGAGAAGAATGAAACCTAAGATTAAAAAGTTGTTACCCTTTGTAGGGCTTATCGCCTTGACAGCACTAAGCACGATAGGTATTATGAAGAAAGATCAGATTGCTTATAAGATTTATCAAAAGAGTTATAAGCATCAAATCAAAAAAGAAAACATTACACCTTATCATTAGGAGAGAAAATTTGGACGACAACTATATAATTATTTTGTTTTGGTTAGGGTTTCTATTGATGGTTTTAGGTTGGGGCTAATATGACTAATGTTATTGAGTACCTTTTACAATTATCCCAAGAACAAAAAGATATGTTTACTTCTATGTCCGAACGAGTTAATGACATGGAAGATCACGTTAAAGTAATTTTGATTCGCATACAGGAGATACATGGAAAGTTAGAACGTATGGAGTAGTATAATGACAATAGAAACTTCAGCAGATGATAATCTCGTTACACTTTCATATTGTACGATTTGTGATGCGTCAACTATTGGAGGGGAAAACAATTTCCTAAAAAATTTAGGGGAGTTACAACGACAACAAAAAGTTAAACTGGAGTTAGAAACGTGTCCGTGTGAGGACGCATTACCGAATATGGTTTGGCGAATAAGGTTTAACTTGAATAGGGAGAGGGAATAGTGACACAGCGTTGGGATCAGCGAGACCGGAAACGGGATAAAAAGAATTTGATAAAGCAAATGAATTCTTTTGAACAGTACGAAGAACGAGATGACGAAAAAGCAAAAGAACTTTCTAGAAAAAAGAAACTCTATAAGAAACAAGAAGAAGAATTATTAGATGTTTTCGATAAAAAAGGTAGTTAGACAGTTCCGCTTCATACTGTGTGCAAAGTTTAATATAGGCACTGCTCAATGTGTTGCGAGTGGTTCTGAGTTTTATCTTGTAATTAGAGATACTAGCACCGCCGCACAGCAATCAGGATTAGAATGTAAACAATGTAAACGTTATATAAGATTTGAGAGTTAGGTATTTTATGGCTAAAGCAAACATGAAAATCATCTTTCTAACAAGAGCGGAAGCATTATTTTTAGATGATGCGATTACTGTTATGACTGACAGAGAAGGCATGGCGGGAGTTATAGGCATGAGACCTATAGCCCCCTCTGCTATGATGTCTGCGCCCCCAGATTTGGTTGAACGTATAGGAATGGTGGTCTTACTAACTACATCTTCTTCTGATATTAAAGAAGCCCCCCTCGAACTTGATGACCAAGAGTTATATTTATTAAGAGAGTGCGCCCAATCTGCTATAAAATTTGATGATGAACTCGTTGGGTTTAACTTGAAGCGTAAAATCTATCTAGCTTTACTGGAAGATAATTATAAAGATTCTTTACAGTTTGCTAAACTAATGGCAGATATGGAAACGGATTCTGGAACAGCGAAACAGAAAGCTAGAGAAAACTTTAGTTAATAATCATGATGTCAATTCTAGTAATTTTTTCTGGGGCTTTATTTCTTGGAACACTTGTGTTACTCTATTTGAATTGGAGAATTTTACGGGTCACGGAACGGCTCTTAGATGAAACTGAGACAATCCGCAAGGACACTAAGGTTATGCGGAAAGACACAAGGAGAGTTGCAGATAGCTTTGACATACAAGTCCCTGTACCTGTTTACCCTAAGCGTTGACAGCCCTAATTTATTTTGATATACTAGAGGTGTACCGCATGACCTGTATTGTGAAGCAGGTGGTAAGGGTTGACTGGTATTAGACAATCGAAATTCACATCAGTTGTCCTACATGAGGTCAACGTCAACAGGACAGAGATGGAGCAGGGTGGGAATCCTGCCATGCAGTATATATATTAGGGTGTAGGCTGTGGAAGCCAATGAGGTTCCAAACCTTGTGAAGTGGGTTCGATTCCTACACACCCTGCCATATTGAGGAGTTGGAATGAATAGCGTAGAGTTTCAAGCATTGGTACAATACTTAGAAGCGATTAGACTGGAACAGAAAAAGGCTACAGAAGTAGTAACTGGAATCGGTGTGATTCTTATAATCGTTGTCTCGTTATCAGTATTTGGGTTGCACCCGTGGGCGGACTAAAGAACTTGTAGAATAGGGGAGTTAGGAATAGAATGACATTACTAGGACAGGTAGACACAGGCTACACAACAACACCGTGGTATGTAACATTGTTCGAAGAATACAACGAGATTCATATACAATCTGCACCGGAAGATTCTGACAATCATGTGTTTACGATTCATTATGGAAATCCAGATGGCTTGCGAGAAGCTATGTCTAATGCTAAACTGATTGTAGAGTCGGTGAATGAAGCAACTGGCTTCGATAAGTTACTAATCAATCAATTCCTCTTTGATGAGGTGGGGGTTTAGGAATGAAAGATAACGCAACCATAGGGGAACAGATAGCGAGAATGGCTCTAGGCTACGACAAGTATGAATTAGTAAAGGGTAAAGCTGAGGTATTCCCCGCTAAGGAATCAACGGACTACGTGGATAGTCTTGTGGCATTTCATAAAGATGCTATGAAATTCCTCCGAAGTTTGAATGTTTACTCAACATCTGATAGACTAGAAACAGCGAAACAGATAAACGCCTTACTGAAACAGGGCGACTCTATTGAGGATTACGACTAATGGGAACGTACACACAACTGGTTAGAGATGATGAATCGGGCACGTATACTAGAGAAACTAAGCATACCCATGAGACATTTTATCTAGTAGAGTATTCTACAATAGCTACATACTATAAGGTAGACGCTCCTAGCTTAGAAGAAGCTATTGATTGTGTTGACGATGGACAGATTGAACATGAGGGTATAACATCTATAGACCGTACTGATGTATTTATAGAC
>Ga0080013_1004906_pt1 | contig 12852 bp, 4 predicted proteins | sample ETNvirenome_6_85_FD_69236 | JGI IMG/M metagenome (GOLD analysis project Ga0080013, IMG submission 69236) | Marine viral communities from the Pacific Ocean - ETNP_6_85 (SPADES assembly) (version 2) | ecosystem: Environmental > Aquatic > Marine > Oceanic | place: Pacific Ocean | collected 2013-06-19 | reverse complement strand
TTAAAAGATTCAAATAAAGAACATCATAAATTAGCAAGAAAATATTCTGAAAGAAATAAAAGGATAAATGCCGAAAATCCTAGATTCCAAGCTTATCAAGAGCATTTAGATGAAAAACCAATAGGTTGGTATGAAACTTTTAAGGCTAATGAATATTGGTGGGGTACTTTTTTTGGAGCTGTTCCTTCTTTATTAAGCACTACTACTTCAGCTGTTGTAGGAGCTGGAGCTTTTGCTGTTACAAGAAATCCTTTAGTTGCTGGAGCTGCAATGGTTGCTACAACTGGACTTGCTCACGGGCCTATGGAAGCATCTAGCTATATGGATACGTTTGATCATGTAAATAATAAATATGGAGATGAAGATTTAGCTAGACAAGTAGCATCAGCTGGAACTGCTACCACATTGGCTGTTGTAGCAGCTACAGAAGCATTACCAACTGGAAGACTTGCTAAGATGGCAATGCCAGCAACTGCATATAAAGTTGGTAAGAAACATTTAAATAAAACAATTCGTGATAAAATATTAAAAAATATTGAATTAGAAGGAACAGTTTTAGGTGGTCTTCTCGGAGAAAGAGGAAAATTTCATCTTATGAACGCAGCTAAACAAGCTGGAATTGAAGGGTTACAAGAGTTTGTTCAATATACTGCTAATGCTCAAGTCTTATCTGGATATAAAGATACAAAGTTTTCAGAAGAATTTAATTGGGATGAAGCTAGAGAATCTTTACTAGGTGGTATAATGATGGGTGGAATAACTGGTGGTGGATTCTCAATGATAGGTGGAAGAAAAGGATTTACAAGAGAACAAGCAAAGAATATAGTAAAAGATATAGATAGAGCATTACCAGAAGATGTATTACAAGTTGCAGGCGTTGATGAAAAAGGAAGAAAAGTATATAAAGATATAGATTATAAAAGAGAGCCTAAGAAAACAAGTGTTACTGACGATGATTTATTTGCAGAAGGAACAGCTTTAATTCCATCAGAAGAACAAGCAAAACCTACTTTAAAAGGGTATATAAAAGAAATTTTAACATCTGGAACAGATAATATTAAAACAGTTTCTGTAGAGAATGTAGAAGATGAAAGAGATAAAGAATTAATAAAGAAACAAAGAAAATTTGAACCAGGCCGACAACTTGAAAAATTAGCTTCATCACTTAGATATGGTGGTAAAAAACTTGTTAAATCTTTATCATCTAAAGATAAGGATTCTATTAATGATATGCTACTTGGTGGTATTGAATTAATTAATAAAGATATTCTTGGAGTTGTTAAAGACCCAGACAATGTTATAAATGATTTTGTAACAGGAAGATTATCACTCGATTATAAAACTGGTAAAGCGGGCAAAATTACAACTCCTATTGAAAATAGAAGGATATCTGTTAGAGATAAAAAATATATAAAGAATTTAGTAAATCAATATGAATCAGAAATTACTGAAGGTGTTGGTGAAGATGCTAGTGAGGCTAAGGTCGCTAATTGGTTAAGAGATAATAAAGGAATTAATATTACTAAAGAGGCTTTTGAAGCTGAAGCTGAACAACAAATAATATCTCAAGCAGAAAGGCAAGTTACAGGTAAACCAGCTGGCAAGATGAGTAAAAAAGAAGAAGCAGCTATGTTTGCAGCATGGGATGCGCCTGGATCAATTCCATATGGTAAACAACCAACTAAAAAAACAAAAGCTAAACCAAAGGCTAAAGGAAGAAAAATATCTAAGAAGGAATTAGCAAAATTAGAAAAGCGTGATGCTAAAATAGCAGAGAAGATACCTGTTGGTAGTAAGTTTGCTGTTCTTCAAAAGGGTAATCGTCTTACTGGCAAAGTTGGTAAGTTAGTTAAGCATAGTGACAAGCAAGTTACTTTAAAATTTAAAGGAGAGAGAGGCCCGAAGACTTTTTATTTTAATCAAGTTGCTATGATGCCTGGCAAAGGAAAGCCTGTTAAAGAAAAAATTACTGATGAACCTAAAGTTGAAAAATTAAAAAAGATTACACCATCTGTACTTAAGAAAAATAAAGATAAAGTTTATTTGTTTGGTGACAATCTTCAGAAAAAAGGTAAGGGTGGTCAAGCTGTTATTAGAGGAATGTCTAATGCTATAGGAATACCAACGAAAAAAGCTCCAAACATGAAAGGTGATGCTTTTTTTACTGATGATGAATACAATAAGAATGTAAAAGCAATAGATAAAGCATTTGCTAAAATACCAGAAGATAAAACTGTTGTATTACCGAAAGATGGTCTTGGGACTGGTAGGGCAAAACTTAAAGAGAAAGCACCAAAAACATTTGCATACTTACAAAGTAAGGTTGATGAATTAGAAGGTATTAAAAAAGCTAGAGTACCGATTACTAAAATAGGAGAACCTACTAAACTTAAACAATTAGGAGATGTAGATGTTAAAACAGAGACAAGGAAACTTAAAGAACTAGTAGATAAAGGAACTGTAACTGATGAAAGTTCTCTTAAGCAATGGTATAATAAAGAAGATAGGATAGATAAAGCTAATAAGTATTACGATAGATTATTAAATGAAGAGAAAAGAAACTTAAAAAAGATAACTAATACAGACCCTAAACTTGGAACTACAAAGAAAGAAGCAAGGAAATTTTATAAACAGAATGTTAAAGCATTTGAAAAAGCAAGAAAAGACAGACTTAAACAAATAGAAGCAAAAGAACAATCATATTTAAATATACTTGCGAAACCTGAATTATTAGAAGAAAAAGTAAAAACTCCCGCATTACCTAAAAAACTTACTAAGAAGAAAATAAGTCAAATAAAAATTGATGCTAGAAGAGAGATGGCAGAGATTGAAAGTATTGAAGGAGTAAAGATAGTTAAAAAAGATTTACCAAAAGATTCTGGTCTTGAAAGAATTGGTCATATAGAAATGATCGAAGACTTGCAGAAGAAAGGTGTTGGTCAAAATTATGTTGATAACTTAAAAACTCTTAGAAAATCTCAAGGTAGAAGAACAATAGATATAATTGCTAAGCCCGGATCAGAAGGCTTTTGGGAGAAACAAGGATTTGTATCAGTTAAACCATATTTATCTAAAGATATGGATGATTTTTTGAAGCAACCTAGCAAGGGAGAAAAAGGATTTATACCACAAAGATGGCAAGCTTTAAAAGTAGAAGATATGAGGAAGGCAGTAACTGATAAAGATGGTAATATTAAAAAAGTAGATGGTAAAGAAGTAACTCCAATGATTTTTATATTAGATGATGTTACTCTACAAGACTTAGTTGCTCAAAAAGAATTAACTAAAGAAGGAAAACCAGAATACTTAGCATTACCTAAGAAGAAAAAAGAAACATTAAAAAAGTTAGACGAAGGCACAGAAAAGAAGAAAACAGCAAGTGAAGAATTTAAAAAGGGTGCAGAAAAACTAGGCAAGGGATTAGGAAAACTTTCATCTAAAGGAGCATTTAGTCCACTTGGTGATGTATCTGAAGAGACTTCTTACAACAGAGCTAAAGAACACTTTGATGAATCATATGAGCATTTTAAAAATGCTTACAATATGACAATAGATGATTTTGTAATGGGTATGTTTAGAGCAATAAAACAAGTACCTAGAAATCTTAGAAGATTACTAAGAAGACTTTTAATGAGATGGGCATCCCAAAAAGACTCTAATCTTGCTACAAGAATGAACAACAATAAGATTTCAAATATTGTAGAACTTATGGGTTTTGGTGGAAGAATGAGAGCTAGATTATCCAGAGAGATTATGGATTCTGGTACAATGGCTAGATTAGTAAATGCTATTGATGAAAATGTTTCTGATAATAGTTATGATGCTAGTAGGGAAGAAAGAACAATTGCTGATACTTCTGATCACGAAGAGATTGGTAATGATTTAACATTTGAAGGTTATGATTTTAGGGGTGATAAATTCTTTAAGTTCCTAGAATCTACTGAGTCAAAAGGATTTTTAAATGAAAAGCAAGTTAATAAGTTAATGAAAAAGACACTTACTGGCGATAAAGATATTTTGCTTAGACATTTAGAAAAGAAACATGATTTTGTTCCATCTACAATAGAGGAAGAAAATATGGTTCAAGCCTTTTGGATAAGAAATCAAACTATTAATAGGATGAGTGGATGGGAAAAACCAGCTTGGTGGTGGGCTAATCTTGATGAAAATGGTAGAAAAGTAAAAAATAAATTTAATAAAAAACTTATACCTAAGATTGGTGGTTCATCTGAATATGGTAAAGATATAAGAAGAAATACTGATTTGCCTTCAACATACAATGTATCATTTGTTGACTGGAATCTTCAGTCTAAATCATATGATGGTCATGATATATCAATATCAAGAATTTATCTTAAAGATTTAGTTGATGTTTGGGTTGGTAAAAAAGATGAAAGCGGTACTCAGTATTTTTCTAAACCTGAATGGACAGACCTTACTAGAGGTGGTCGTTCATTAGTGCAAGTATGGGATTATAGATTTGCTGGTGAAGTAGGTACAGATAGTGATGGTAAAAGAATAATAAGAACAGTTGTTGAATTAAAAGGTGGTGGTAATAATCCATCATTTGTTGTTGCTAGAATACCAGAAGAAATTTTAGAGATGAGTGAAGATAATGTCCTTGTTTCAGAATACCTAGAAAATGAAATAGAAAAAGGTAATATGACTAAAGACATGGCAAATGATATGATAGATTCTATAAATAAATTAGATGTTATGTATGATGATGCTAATAAGTATGTAGCTGCTCAACATATTACTACACATGAACTTATGAAAAGAGCTCATGGAGCTAGATATTTGATGAGAACTAATGATATACTTCATCACATAAGAAGAGGTTCATTACCCTATGGTGAAGGAACTGTTCCTATTGGACTTGGAAATACTACTATTAAAATTATGGATCAAAGTAAAGTAACAATAATAGGTGAGTTTGGTAAAAGAACTCCAATGACTGAGTATATTGCTGGATTAGAAGGAAGAAGTAGAAGTGATGGTGCAACAATAGTAGATACAGAAAGTTTAGATAAGATGGCTGATGCTGTGGGAAGGTCAACAATTCAAGGTGGATTACCAATGAGGGAGGTAAAGACTGTTATTTGGTATAATAGTTTAAATGATAATTTTGCTAAAGAACATTATCCTAGTGAAACTTTTAAAGATGAAGAATATTGGGAAGGAATACATTATTTAGCTATGAAGCATAATGAATTTGTTGCTGATGAACATCTAAAATTTGTTGATGAAAACAATGATTTGATTGCATATACTGTTAGAGAAAATAATAAAATAAGAATTTATGATGCTGAAGACAACAGAATAAATAGATTAACTACACTAGATGAAGCAAAAGAACCAGATGGAGGTTCAGGTAGCTTTGAATTAAAAGGTAGAGCATCTACAGATGTTTTAACATTACCAGAAGAATCTACAAGGGTTATAAAAATACCCGGCAATAAATCTAAGAATAGTTCAGCATTTCCTTTTACTTGGTTGAGTAAATTGTATAATCCAAAATTTGATGCAGTTAGAAATGAAATAGAAAAAAGACTTTTAGAGATTGCTCGAGCAAATGTAAATGCTATGTTTGAAGCTAGAAAAAATCCAGAAGTTATGGCTTCTTTATATGGTCAAATGAAAAATGATAATACATCATTTGTAGGAGAGGTAGAACAGCTTATAGAACCAGAAAGAGGAAATATGATTGGTGACGGATACAATCTTCCACATATTACTAGAGGAACGCTAGAACCTATTAAGAATAAATTGATAAAAGAAAATGCTTATAGAGGTAGAAGAAGAGGATTTGGTAATTTTCCAGTATTAAAACCAGATTATACTGGTGAAAGAGTTTCTCAATATGATGGTATTGCAATAAGTGAAGATGATTATGTAACAGTTAATTTTATTAAAAATAAACTTAATTTAGATAGGGGATTAGTTGGCGAAGAACTTCAGTCAGCATATAATGAAGCTAATTTAGGAGGGCCAGGAGCTTATTTATTAGCAGGAAGATTTCCTGTTTATTCTCCCACTGGTGTTGTTCTTCTTAGGATAACTAATATAGTTCCTTCTGGTCATGGAAATGTTGTATGGTTACATCCTGATATGTTAGCTGGGCCATTACAAGCAGATCATGATAGTGATGCTATTTCTACACAGATAATGTATTTTGGTCAGAACTATAGTGATGAAACTGTTATTAATGCTCTTTTAGATGCTAAAGACAGCTTTAAAGAAGAAGAAGATTATGCTAGAGTAGAATATTTTGAAAAAGGAGATAGATCATTAAAGGCAACATCTAAACAAAGTCTGTATGATGCTTCTAAAATGCAGGGTATTGGTCTTCATTCTCAAGGTATATTAACTAATGCTATTACTTTCTTTGAAGATATGTATTATAAGGGATTTAAAGCAACAATAGGTGGGCAAAAAATTGTAACAAGAAATCCTGATTCTGCATCCTTAATGGATTATGCTCCACTAAAAGATGATATTACACAACAAATGTTAGATGATGCAAATATGGGTAAACTTGTTAATAAAAAGGGTAAAAAATGGAAAGAAGGTAGTGGTAAAAAGTATTTAATGACTACAGCTGCTAAAGAATTAAGAATATTATTACAAGCTGCTGTTGATCATGCTAAAGAATTATTGTTATATGACTGGGGATATGATGGATATGATTTTATTATTCCAAAAATGTTTGTACAAAACAATAATTCTCCTATAGGTAAAAAACAATCAAAAACAATAGGTTCTGTTATAAGAAAACTATTATCTCATGGATCAACTAGAAGAGGAAGGGATAAAGATACTAAAAGAACTAAAGGAATTTCTTCTATGTTTGCAGACAGTGAAGAAATGTATAAGTTTATTAATATGAAACCAAAAAAACAGGGTCAAGAAATAGCTAACAAAGCAAATGCAAGAAGAGAAAAATATAATAAAGTAAAAAATAGTACAGCTCCAATAAAAAAAGTTTCTTTTAATGGCAACATTACACCTACTGAAAAACTTATAGCAACTCCATATTCTGTTATGGCTGAGTATCAAAAAGAAAATCCAGATGATATAGTAAACGAACACCCGTTTGGATACAGTAAACACAGAGTTATAAATGGACTAGTGAAAACAAAAAATGAATTACATGATATGCAAATAACTGAGGAAAGATGGTATCCAGAAGATAAATCTTGGAATAAAAAAAGAAAACAAGCAAGAAGATTTGTTAATCAAATGGGTACTGAATTTTATAGAATACATGCTAATTCAAAACTGTTTGGTAGATTAAATGAAAGTAAATTAACATCAGCTGGGTATCCGTATAATGATGAAATATTAGATTTTATAGAAAAATGGTATGAAAAAGGAAATAAAAAGAAAGGTATAAAGGCTTTTAAGGATTTAGATGATGAGCAAAAAGCATATGCTACTCTAAGATTTCTAAGAGGAATAAGAAGAACAGAAAAGATGGTAAAAAATATAAATAAAAAGCAAGCTAGATCAGTAGTTAATAGAATGATGAACTTAAAAGATAGAATAAAGAAAACTAGTGATGAAGATAAACTAGAATATTTTAGAAAAAACTATGAAAAATTAAGAGAAGAATTAACTAGGCTTACTACTGCAACAGCATTTTATTCAAGTCCAAGAGTAAGAGATATAACTACAATACTTCCTATGCAGTTGATGCATCCCGATGTATGGAGAACATATGCAGAAGCTGCCGGGCCTAATATAAGAAATGCAGCTGAAAATCCAGAGAAGATTGATAAAATAAATAAAAAAATCAATAAGTATATAAAAAAGGATTGTCCATAATGGCTCATTGTGATGTAAAAAAACAACATGAAGTATTAACAGAGAGAGCTCGTAATGAAGCTATAGGACTTATGAACTCTGCTATTGAGGATTTAATAGATGCTCCATCCGTTGCTCTTACAAGAAAATTAGAAAATCAATTAAAATCAGGTGTTATTTTAAAAAACAGAAAAGAGATTACAAGAGAACTTAAAAGAGAAAAAGAAAGGTATTCAGAACATAAATTACTTTATGATTTTTTAAGAAATTCTAGCAAAGAATTATTTTTAGAATCTGAAGTATTAACACCTCCAATGGAGTTTATAAATAAAAGAGCAGAATGGATACAAGGACAATTTCAAAGAGCTTTTAATCGTTCTGTTTTTAAAAACAAATCTGATGTATATAATTCTGGATTAAATAGTTCAGAGTATTGGGATGCTGGTTCTATAAGAGCAGTAAGAAGAAGAATTGAACAGGCGCATAAAGATGCTGTTACATATAAAGGTAAAAAGTTAACAGGCTTTCAAAATACTGTTATGAAGTCGCAGAATCTTGTTGGTCAATTAGACCCTACTGGAATGAGTGGCTCTCTTGTTAAAGATTTACAACAGCTACTTGATACTTATTTAATGGATGGATTTTTATGGAAAGAACCAATGCCGGGTATAATTGGTAAGAAAGGTCAGTCAAAATTAAACTTAACTGATATTAATGCGGAAATTTCTGCAGCTGCTCATACATCAAGTATAATTGGGCAATCCGATGTATCTGGATTTAAATTAACACAAGTTGCTAATCACTTTGTTAATGACTTAGAATCTGGACAAGTAAAAAATGTAATAGCCAGAAATGTACCAACTGATCCAAAATTATTTGGGGCATGGAGAAATTCTTTTTTAGGTGATCAGTTTTTTAAGATGCAAAAATTAGAATCTGAAAGGCATCCGATGGGCCCGAGTGGTGTAGAATATGTTTTAATACCTCTTCATAAATCTCCAGAAGGTAAGAAATATCTTAAACAATTAAGAACTCAAGATATGAAAGATGGAAAATTTTCTGAAGAAAATAAGCCGGGTAAGTTTGAAAGAGCGCATGTAGCTTATAGAATACCAACTGAATGGAACTCATTTTTAGTAAGTATAAGGTCTAAAAAAATTATAACAAAAGATTCTTTAAAAGAACATTTGCTCCCAAATGAATTAGAAGATGGTTTTCACAGAGCATTAGAAGATAAAGTATATCCTTATGAATTAATTGAAGGTACTCAAACACCTAAAAAGAAATTTGCTAAATTTGTAAGAGATATTGATTTTAGAGGCGAATTTACTTATCAGCCTCCTAAAGGTTGGATGGAAGGAATCTGGAAAGCATTAGATATGCAAGCAGAATGGTATGAATCATTTGCTGATACTGTTCTTGATGGTGAAAACAGTGAAGTTAATCAAGAATATTCTGATGTTAAAAATAGCACTATTAATGCACTTGCTGAAACTGGTATGGATGATGAAGAAATATCTGAATTGCTTAGTATTGTAGAGCAATTTGGAATGAAAGATAATTTTTGGAAAGCAAGAGATGGAGAATGGGTTAATGCTAATAGTAAGTTTAGAAAAATTGCTAAAGGTGAATATAGTCATACTAGATACTGGCCAGAAAAAATAGAAGACCAAATGGTTGAAGCTCTTGATAAAATTGAAAAAGAGATAGAAGAAGTAGAATCACTTATAACTGGATATGAAAAAACAAGGGAACATAGTGAATCTACTAGAGGTGATAAATTAGAAGCAAAAGAAGAGATTGAAAAAGGTCAAAAAAGATTAAAAGAATTAAAAGAAGGATTTAATGAAATAAATAAAAAATTATTTAGTGATCCATCTACAGATGAAGGAAGAGATGAAATTACACAAGCTAATAGAATTTTAGCAACAAAACATAGAACTCTATATACAGACAAAACTCAAAGAAGAAAAGATAGAAAAGTTTTAGATGAACTTGTTGATGAAGTGTTTAGAGCAATTGCTTTAACAAGAATAAAAACAAAGGCTTACAGAGCTATATTAAATTTAAGAAGCAATCCTGCTCTTGTTAGATATTTAGTTAATGAAATGAGAACTGCAGCTGGAGAACCAAATATTGAAGCTGGCTTTTTTGGATTTGATTATTCTGATGAAAGAATGTCTGATTTATTGTCAACAATACCCGGTGTTAAAATGTCAGCAGATGATATGAAACATGCTTTTCTTTTTATGAGAAGTATAAAAACTGGTTTTAATTTGGGATGGAATACTGGTATAACAAATCAATTTCAAAGAATAAATCTTATTGTTAATTATGGACTTGATAAGTGGATGGAAGCTGTTAGAGCATTAGAATATGGTGATGAGCATTTTTCAAAAGAAGAAATATGGGCGCAAATAAGAGAAACCGGTACACTAGAACCAGCCAATGCTATGATCGATATGTTGACAATGGGTATGGATAACGCAGATGCTGGATATAGAGATTTTTTAGTGCCGTTAGTAGATATGTTTCAACTTTGGAAACAAACTACTTTAAATGGATGGCTATCTAGTAGTAGTGGATGGAATGAAATACTAGCAAAAGCTACTGTTAGGTCTGAGGAAGAGCAAATAAAAGTAGAAAGATTAATAGAAATTAAAACTAAACTATGGGACTTTTTTCATAAGGATACAAAAAATAAAGAATATCTGAAAAGAAAACTAAAAGAATTAAGAGTAGGATTAAGACAGGGATATGTAAATAGACTTGTAAAAGCAAGAATATCTTGGTTTCCAACTGGATTACCGGGCAAAGCTATTTTTACATTAAAAGGTGGTGAAGAACAGATGAGAGCTGAAGGTACCTATATTGGTATGAGAATGATGTTAGGTATGGGAAGGATTACAGTTGGTAAGAGAGGAACATGGAAATATACCGATTCTAAAGAAGCTGTTGATATGGCTAGATTGTCAGTTTATAGTACTATGTTTGGGATGAATGCTCCGCATTTAGCAAAAATGATGAGAGGTGGATTTGGATCAACATGGTGGCAATGGAAACCTTTTGATTGGTTTCAAACTCAAGAAGAATATAGAGCAATGAACAATGCTTTATTGTCTTCTAAATATGAATCTCCACTAGTTAGAGGAGTTACTCTTCCTACAAGAATATTGACTCAAATAATGAAAAAAGGAATTAGAAGTGGTATTGGAGTTGGTGCAGGTGCTGGTGGTTATTTTGGAGGTATTGGTGGGGCTCTTGTCGGAACTGGAATAGGAGCTGCGGTAGGAAATACAAAAAGATATCAAGATTTTGTAAAATTTCTAAGTAATATAAAAGATTTAGATAAAAAGAGTGATGACAAAGCTTTAAATACTGCCGCTGATATTGCTATCTGGAAAGGAGGGGCTTCTGTTATAAGTTTATTTATGTTTTATACTAGTGAAATATATGGAGGTCTTAAAATCTTACAGACAATTGGTAAATATTCTGGTTTTAGAAATCCAGTAAGTCAGAGAGCTATATTTGGAATGGAAAGTCCCTTACTTTCAAGGAGTTTTCATGCTATAATGCTTACTTTAATGCTATTAGAAAAAATGGGTGTAGGAGATATAGATGTAGAAGATGATGAAGTTTGGGAAGATGTAATTCGTGATTATGCTCCACCTATTTTTCTTACAATCTTTTTATTGATGATAGATTTTGAAAAGAATTTTGCAAGAGCAACAAAAACTTGGTTACCTTCTATGGGGCCAAAAGAACTAATAGGAGTTAAAGAAGTTCAAGATTTAATACTTGATTAAAAAAAAAGCAGACACCAAATCTCGACTTGATCTGATGCCTGCTACCTAGTTACCCCATAACTAAGGAAATTATTTCATTAATCTTAATATCTTATCTAATAACATTTTCATTTCTTCTATTAGTTCTGATATTTCTATTATAGAATATTTTATTTTTTCTTCTTTTTTATCCATTATGGTTTTACTCCAGGCCCGAACTGAAAGTATATTTTATAGATTCCTATAGATATAAGTTGAGCATGGTCTGAGCAATCCCAAGCAATCCAGAATAATCCACTTAGTAGTCTTATGTCTAATCTGTATTGCACCATAAATACTTCTATTTTATATAACTTGATATGAAATAAATATGGTATACCATAATTTATAATGTTTTCCTTTTCAACTTCCATTATTTTCCTCCTTTTGTTTAAATATTGAAAAAACCTCGAGCTTCTTATCGAGACTCATATTTTCTACTGTTTCTTTTAAATATCCATACATTGATATTATTATTGCGTCAGCTGTATTTAATGTAACTCTTTTGTTATTTACTGGTGTTGGTACTGATTCGTATGTTTGTTTGTCAATTACATTTTGTGCTAGTTCTTTTAGTCTTCGTTTTCTTTCTTGTTTATTTTTTGGTAGTCCTAATGGTTTCATCCATACTTGTGGAGCAACAGTCTTGTATTCTATCTCAAGACCTAACAGCACACCCTGCCAGAGTCCATAGTTAGTACCAAATTTAAATGCAGCACTACGAGCATCTGTAGGGAAAGCGTGTACATGCTCAAGATATGCTAGTGGTTTTCCAAAATCACTCCAATCATCATCTATTTTTTTTACTATATCAACAAGTTCTCCTAAAGTATTTGGATATTTTTGAAAGTCTACAATTAATCCACCTTTACATACTGCTATTCCACCGCTTTTGCCGGGGTCTATTCCTATTATTGTTTTCATTTTAATCTCCTATTGGCTCATCACCCATAGCCATGTCTTTATTCATATAGTATGAACATCTGTTGCCATTAAATCCAACTGGGTATGTACCCACTCTACCATATCTACTCTTTGATATAATAATTTCACTACCATACCTATCGTATCTTTCATGATCAAAATTATATCCATAGAATACAAATACAGCAGATTCAGCTGTTTGTTCAATTACACCACTTTCTGCATAGTCACTCATTCTGGGCCTAGGGTCTATTCGTTTTTCAATTTCTCTATTTAATTGACTTACTAGTATTGCGCT
>Ga0080013_1004905_pt1 | contig 12853 bp, 15 predicted proteins | sample ETNvirenome_6_85_FD_69236 | JGI IMG/M metagenome (GOLD analysis project Ga0080013, IMG submission 69236) | Marine viral communities from the Pacific Ocean - ETNP_6_85 (SPADES assembly) (version 2) | ecosystem: Environmental > Aquatic > Marine > Oceanic | place: Pacific Ocean | collected 2013-06-19 | reverse complement strand
TGTTCGTCGCAAGATCCAGTCTGGCGCTCAACCCCTCCAAGCGTTGATGACAACCTATGGCGTGGACATTATGCCCGACAACATCACAGAGTGCCAACAGAGGCTCGTCAGGGTCGCTTACGAGCTTTCTGGGGCTGACAGCATACCCGTGACTTTCTCGCTCGCCGTGAGGAGAAACATTAAACTGGGCGACACATTAAGTTTTGAGATCGATGACATCTTCGCCAAGAAGCCAAACAAAGAGTTGAGGCAGTGGAGAAAGCAACAAATAAAAGAAATCAACTCTTGACATTCTCTTGACATCATTTTCCTTGCACAACTCCAGCCAGCATGTTACATTATAGATGTAGAAAGGAGAAATCTATGACAAATCCAGCAATCCCAACTTTCGACCTCAACCAGCACATGGCTCGTCTCTTGATGAACGAGCCGTTCTTCGCATCGCTCTCTCGTCGCATCGACAAGAAAGAAGATCGCAGCATCCCGACCGCTGGTGTTTGGGTCAATCCGCAAAGTGGCAACTTCGAGTTGATGTATAACCCAGATTTCTTCGCATCGCTTGAGAGCGACAAGGAGCGACTCGCGATCCTCAAACACGAATTCTACCACATCATCTTTCTCCACGTAACGGGACGACTCCCTACTGGTGGAATGAGCAAGAAGTGGAACTATGCCACCGACCTCGCGATCAACGGACTTCCGGATATGATCAACGCGCTGCCGTCGAACTGCCTTATTCCTGCTGTAAAGGGATCGATGTTCGAGTCCTTTCCTGCTGGCCTCTCTGCTGAACAATACTACGCGATGCTTCCAGACGGAACTGGCGAGGGTGACGGTCAAGGTGGAACAGGTGAGGGATCCGAAAGTGGCGACGGCCAGCCCTCTGGCGAGGGTGATGGCGACCAAGATGGTCAAGGTGGCGAGAAGCCACACGGTTCACACGATGGCTGGGGCGGTAACGATCCTAGCGTCAGCGATGCCGTCAAAGAGATCGCGAAGGAGCGACTCAAAGACGCAGTTAAAAAAGCGGCTATGGACGCAGCCAAGAATGGCTGGGGTTCAGTTGGTTCCGAGATGCGCCAAGACATTATGGATCGCTTAACACAGACTGTAGACTGGAAGAAAACTCTCCGCTACTTCATCAAGACATCAACTCGCTCCAACAAAGTTTCCAGCATCAAGCGCATCAATCGCCGCTACCCTCGTATCCACGCAGGTCGCAAAGTGACTCGCACTGCTCGCATCGCTATCGCTATCGACCAGTCTGGATCCGTGAGCGATCAGATGCTCGTCAAGTTCTTCACTGAACTTGATGGTCTGGCTCAACTCGCTGAGTTCGTGGTTGTGCCCTTTGATACTGATGTAAACGAAGACCTCGTATTCACTTGGAAGAAGGGCGAGAGAAAGAAAGCAGAAAGAGTTATGCGCGGTGGCACTTGCTTTGATGCTCCGACTCGTTGGGCTAATGAGAACAAGGTCGATGGCCTGATCGTGCTAACTGACATGGAGGCAAGCAAGCCTATCGCCTGTAAAGCCCAGCGTATCTGGATGACAACCAAGCAACACGCCGCTCGCCCTTACTTCACTACCAACGAAAAAGTCATCGTCATTGACTAAGGAGGCAGAGATGAGTAAGTATGGTTTTAAGAAAGGCGATCTTTTGAGATGGACAGATTACACGGCTACCGATAATACCCACTCACCAGTATTGCGCCGACAACCAAAATCAATAGTGGGTTTGTTTCTCGGCATGCGCCCTGTTCCAAATATGAATTTAGCAGGCGACATCATTGTTCTCGTCGGAGACAAGAAAGTTTTCTGGGACGGTTGGCAGTGCGAGAAGTTGGACAAAGGAGAATGGACATGCAAGTAGGCGATTTAGTAAGAGTTTTGGTAGGCGAGCACAAAGAGGATTTTCCTCTGGGTATGGTTATCGGCTTTGACGAAGATGATGATCCTATTGTTATTGAAAGAGGGCAAAAACTGCCACACTACCGATCACATCTTGAGGTGATACATGAAAGTAGGTGATTTAGTAAGAATCGCACCACACTGCAAAACCAAAGGCAGGTTGGCGATTGTCACGGATAAATCTATGTGGACTCGCTCGACGGTATATATTAGGTATGTCGATGTGCCGTCCGAGTGTAAAAGCCAGCCGGCGATAAAAAGTAACTTGGAGGTGGTAAATGAAAGTCGGTGATTTAGTAAAGTTCGAAACAAGTAAATCTCTCAGTATCGGACTTGTTATCGAAACTGGTATATATGTTGGCAATAAAGATGTCAAGGTATGCTGGCACGGTAAAGACATCCGCACTGAATACAGTGGAATATTAGAGGTGATAAATGAAAACAACTAAACTAAACTTTGTCGGTAAGGCAGCAGAAAGCAAAGCATTTAAGAATAACCAAGTCGCAAAGCCGATAAAGCCCAAGTATGGGACTTACACCTTTCCAGTTCCTATCGGTGCCTACGACGACATCCGATTAGAGAGGGTTCTAACTGGGTTCATCAATGCTTTCTCAAGTGACGATGTAAGGGTTGTCGTTGAAGATAACCGAGACAAGAGCGGATACAGGAAACATATTGATACTATTACTTTTCATCTTATCCCGCCACCAACAGCAGAAGAGATAGCCGCGACAGAAGAAATAGTAAGAAAATCTTTAGAGGAACAAGAGGGAGCAGACAAGAAGAGGAAGCGTCAGAAGAGAAAAGAAGCAAAGGCGCTCAAAGCATTGGGCGATGCTCGTAAAGCATCCAGAAAACTCTCTGACGAGCCTAAGAGCGCCTCTAAGAGCCGCAAGACCAAAGTCAAGGGCAAGACACCCACTAAGGCTCGCAAGGCCAAGAAAGCGCCTTCGCGAGCAAAGAAGAGCAAGGCCAAGAAAAAAGTAGGCTTGAAGCCGCTAACTTTGGCAGAGTTGAAGAAGGGCACAAGAGCATGAGCATCAAGCACCTCATAGATCCCAAACTAGCGGAGAAATGGAAGAAAGAAGAGGAAGAACTCCTCCTACCTTTCACGTTCAACGTGGGCGACTTAGTATCACGCATTGATTCGCGAGGAGAATCGCTCGGTATTTTTCTCGACCAAGATGGAATCTGGGCGACAGTTCGTTGGACAAAGACCCCAGAAGGAACCAGATTTTCAGAGCAACAAATGGTTGCAGACATCATAACCATATCAGGAGAACAGAAATGAATATTGATAGAGAACTATACGGCGAGATAATGTATCGCCTCGGACTCATACAGGCCGCGCTTGACTCGCTGAACGACTCGCTCGACAAGTTCAGCGCCACGCCAGACTAAGACAAACCAGCAAGGTTCGCCGACCCATTTTTTCCCAAAATGCTCGCCTATTTTTCCCAAACAGGATCCCAGTCAATGCCAATCAGCCCAATAAAACCAGTCTCACCGATAGAACCAATCAGGCCAATCAAACCGGTTAAGCCGAGACAAATAAACAACAAATAAAACAACAAATAAACAACAAATAAACAAACGATAAACCGATGTTAACATCTCATCGACAACTAGTTATTGTTGATGGAAAGACCTCACCCGTTCAAAGCAGGACAGTTAATAATCAACACATCAACAAGTGAACTATACTTATGCACAGAGGCATCACACACAAAGAACACCGCTTTCTCCGAATATTGGGACTCCATATGGATCGGGATCCCATTAGGGCGAAAGTCCCCGAACATATACTTTTGGTCAACAACGAAAGGCTTCAAGGTCTTTGAGGGACACGAAGCCGATAAATGAAACCAACAATAGTTATCATCATCACACCGACCTCACCAGTGATGTCACTCAACCAAGCGAGGAAACAATGCAAATAAAAACAGGCGACTTAGTTAAACTACGCCCAGAGTACATGAACATACAGCCCATAGAAGGGAACCTATATGATGCAACGGGCTTCGGTATCGTCGTGAAGACAAAAGATAAAGAGACACCACCGGTGACGTATGTCAAGGAGCATTGGGTGTTTTGGCATGAGTCGGGAGAGAGAACAATAAACACACATATATCGCTAGTGAAGATCAACGAATAAGCAATACCCCCACATTTGTGACCAGTGGGATAAAGTGTCGTGAAGTGGGGTGAAATGGGAAACACAAGTAGAATAGTAATACCTATGCAGCGTTACCCGTGTTTAAGCGCACAAAACGGCCTATACCCTGCTAAACCTGTTCGAGACAAGATAATAAACAAATACTATAACAATACAAGGGGTAAACATACCCTAACTTAGAGTAAACCTCAGTATATACGCTAGTATAGAAAACCCTAACAGCATACCCACAAGTAAAGATATTACTATAGTATTCTCTTATCAGTTGGTAAGGTATAGATATAGGAAGTTAGGGATAGTATGGGAGGTAAGGGAAGTATGGGGAAGCACTGGGAATACAGGGTAGAATGGGTGTTATAATAATGGGGAGGAAAAGGGGACGAGCGAAGCGAGTGTATTTAGCCCACACACGCCGCCCAAGTTTTCCACAACCTAACTGTATCAAATAGGCTCTACCTCTTGCGTTTACATCACACACAAACACTTATCCACACAGGAATAGTTTGTATCGGATGCTTAACATCACACACAGTTACCAGTGTCACCAGTGCTGGCAGCGCCCAATGGCGCAGCCCTCTCGCGTTACATTAACATTAACTATCCTATGGTATACAGGGATCTAAGGGTTATCTGGGGGAGTCTGGGATATACAGGTGGTTTAAGTCTTACTCTTATCTAGTAGAACCTTAACTCACGGTATCTTAAAGGCACTTTTTGCTTGAGAATAACTATAATAAACTGTTTCTTTGTGTGTCTCGCGCAAGTTCTCAGGCACACCTCGCGCACAGGCATCGCTAGGGCACTTTAACATTATTATAATACTGCTTTGTTCAGTGGTATTCGCGAAACATTTGCTTTTTGGCGCAGGCTAGCAGTGTAGCTGTTTTGTTTAACTTTTCCCTAACAAGACTAAGACTTTTTTTATGCATACTACTGTACTAGAATAGTTTAGCGCATAACCACGCATATTCTAGAACTCCTGCGAGACGAGAAGAATATATAATAAACTATTTATTAGTATGAACGAGCAACCCGACTACACAAGAATATCAGATGGCATCATAATGTTTATAAGCGTAACAGCTATAACACTAGTGCTCTCAGGCTTATATTAATGCTAAACAAAGGCGACTGCTTAGACCTCGCGAGCCTCTTAGTTATTATCGGGTTCTTTACTGGCTTATCCCTTCTTATTTAATGTAGCTCATTAAAGGCGCGCAGTAGATGTGACATAAGATGACAGCTCGCGAGTCAGCGCAATACTAGTTACAACAGTATGTTGTTGCTAATAGGATACAATACAGTTAAAGCATCCAATACAGTATGGGTACCCCCTCCCCCCATACCCCACAGATAGGAGGAAGAAAGTGCCACCCTATACAGTACAGTTAGGCTAGATACGTTCAACCGAAAATCCCCACAGCCAAAATATAGGAATTCCGGTTTTCCCTCACACTTTCGCTTCACTCATAAATAGCCTTCCCAAAAAAACAGCCAAGAAAAAATCTGAAAATATGAAAACCCTCGATCTCCACAATACCAACAGGGACTCCATAGAGTTCATCGTTGAGAAGTTCATAACTGATAACTTTGATAACCTGCCGATCAAAGTCATAACAGGCAACTCAGACTATAATATCGGAAAAGTTGGCGAATTGGCCAAGCGGTATTATCTGAACATCCATAAAGAGCGGTGGGTTAATAATGGTGCTTGGATTGTTGGTTAAACAATGAGCCCAACATACTATTTATAACTGATGAAACTCCTTCTCGAACAATGGCGCTCATATAGCAAAAACCTGCTTCTGGAGTCCCAAGCAACCAGCATGCTTGATGACCTTCTCTCCGCAACCCATGCGTCTGGTAAGCCTATCCCGCCCCAGTTAGCCGGTGCAAGTACTTTAGGTGAAAGCGAAGGCTTACAGTTAGCCAATGAGATTGCTTCATCGTTGGAAAGTCACGGTATCCGCCAAACACTTGTCGACGCTGGTGAATGGAGAGGTGGCCCAAGGAGTGATCGTGTCCTCGATGATGAGGAGAAGAAAAGGTTGCAAGATATCATTGCAATGATAAAAGGCTCAGTTGAGTTATTTACTGGCGCTAGCGTTTCCACCGTACGGGAACCAAAGAACTTTGATCCTACCCGTGACCAAATGTTCGATGACACGACGAAAGTCAATTATGAAGTCGCCAACGTTATCCTGTCGGCTATATCTAAAGGCCCTTATGCTCGAATGTCTGGTGAAGTGCCTAGGCCCATATACCGCGGTATGGCGTTGCCTGTAGCAGTCGCAAGAGCGCTTAAGGTGGGTGACGTCTTTGGGCGGGACTTATCCTCTTGGACGAAAAGTCAGAGTCAGGCGTCTAAGTTTGCGCGTGGCGACATGGGCGCCAAGGAAAAGGATCCTAACTTCCTGCTTGGCACTCTTTCTGTGATGTTTGAGATTAAAAAGCCAACGACTGGTGGCCAAATAGAAAACTACTCCGAGTTTCGCAGCGAGCAGGAAGTTATCCGAAGCGGGCAAGTCCGCATAATCAAGATAACTGAGCGGGAGCCGGGAGACTCTATAAGCATTATTTATGAGTGTGAAGAGATCTGATTCAACGGATCGTTGTGTTTAAAAGTGGGCTGTGCGAGACTCGAACCCGCGGCCATCGGATTAAAAGTCCGGTGCTCTACCAACTGAGCTAACAGCCCTTTAGTGTTGTTATAATATAACTGGTCTCTGACAACTTGTCAATGGGAAAAATAAAAATAAAAATATTCGAGATCGGTCGTGGTGCTTGGCTTGGCGTATGAAACATGGTGAATAACGATTGTTCTTTGTTGCCGTCTTTTGGTCTTTTTGGTTTATGTGTGAGGCAGCGCTTTTCGGGGCGCTGTCTTTTTTTTTGGATGTTTCATTTTTGTTTCTGAACTATTTATTGATAACAGGAGAACTAAATGAAACTCGGCAAACTGAACTTTATTTATAACAACGACAAGCACCAAGCGGCGGACGATGGCTATCACCACGTTCTTGTTTATGATGCTGTTGAGCGTGAATATGAAAATTTGATGATTACGAAAAGCGAGATGGGCCGTATCCGGCTTCGTGCGAGAAACAATCCAGAAGATTGTGTTTCGCCTTCTTGGGTTGATGGGCTTATTGCTTTATTCTTTCGGGTGTTCTGATGGAACTTATATCTACTCACATCTGCAAGGGCAAGAATGTGGGAATCCATGGGAACTTGTTCGGCGGAACACTCTTATCTTGGATTGATGAAGCGGCAGGGGCTTTTGCTGCCCAATGTTGTGATACTCCGAGAATGGTGACGAAGAGCATTTCACAGGTTGTCTTTGAGCGTCCTGTGAAGCCCGGGCAGGTCATAAAGGTTTATGCTGGTGTTGACAGGATTGGGAATACCTCTGTCACCATTAATGTTGAAGTCCGTCGTCACTCTGTTTATACTGGTACTCAAAAAATTGTATGCTCCACTAATATCACTTTTGTTCGCATTGATGGCGATGGTGATGCTGTTCCGTTGACCGAAAAGGTGAAAAACAAGTTCAAGAAGCAGTAGGTTTCTCTCTATCTGGATACTATTTAGTATAAAAGGAAACTCCTATGAATATAAACGCGTTGTTCGAGAACTGGAGAAAACATCTCTCCGAAGATAAAACATACACCCAAGTTCTCCGTGAAGTCGACGAAGATGAGCTGGGACACATCCAGAAAGCTCTAGAAGAGATGGAGCCAACTGATCTTGCCTTTAATCACCTCTTCGGCGATAAGATGAGAAGAATTGTTGACTTTGATACTGTTGATAAAACTACTGGTCTCGGCAAACTCGTTTCTCTGTGGCCGGAAGGTTCTGGGATATATGATTTTGGTGGCTATGGCGACAACGCCTTTAAATGGGTGCCAGATTTTGGCACTGGAACAGTGTCTAGGTTGAGCCCTAACGACTATCTAAGAAAAGCTGGTCTGGAAAAGGGTGCTGTGCGGGATCCCTTTCCCGCTGGACTTTATGGAGATCCCGCCACTCCAAAGAAAGAGAAGCCCAAAAAAGAAGACATCAAAAGAGAGACAATGAAAATCGGCAAGTTTCTTTCGAAAGGAGAGAGGCTTGCAGGAAAACGCGAGCAATTGGCTAACGAGATGGAGAAGGTGCGAGGGGAGATGGAGGACGCCGCATTCTCCGCCCGTCAAGATGATCTCTATGGCGCCAGAGAGGGGACGTCCAGCAAAGCTGCTGATCTTGAGGAAAAGAGAGCCGATCTTTATCGTAAGCTGCGAGATGCCAAAATGGAGCTAGATAGGCACATGTCGAACACTGGCGCGCCGTTGTTCTCGGAAAACTGGCAAGAGCTATCAAAGTTCTGGCAGCAGAACGCTGCCTACCTCAAAGAGAACCCAGACGGGGCCAAAAGCGACACTTACAAGATTATCCTTACTCGCCATCCTATTGACATCCTGAGAATGTCTGACTTTGCTAAAATCTCTTCTTGTCACAAGCCTCCATCACACCCTAGATACGAAGGTCCACAGAACAACTACTATCAATGTGCTGTTGCAGAAGCACACGGCGAAGGTGCTATGGCTTATGTTGTCCAGAAGGATGCCCTGCTTGAAGAAACAGGCGCCAAGACAATCGAGGGAGCGGAAGAAGCAATAAACGCTTCAGAAGAGATTTTTTACGATAATAGGCGCCCAGAAGCTTGGGCAGACGAGGACTCTATCGGCATCATTCCTAACTCCCGTGTTCGCCTTCGCAAAATGACTTACTTCCAGCCAGACGAATGGCTGAATGCGTTTAACCTTAAAGCCGATCACGGCGAAGGAACAGAGTTCGCCCTGCCGGAAGCGAATATCTATGGAGATAGGATTTCTGGGCTTCTTGATAGGGTTAAAGGCTGGGCAACTGAAAACCAAGCCGAGCAGATAAAGCACTTTCCGAGAGACGAGGACGGAACTGTTCGTCTCGGTCGTTTCATAAAATCAGGCGGAACCTATCAGGATAATACACCGGGACAGCTTATGATGCATATGTTTCCGGAAGACAAGATTGCTGGTAAGGTAATCGTTGACGATACTGTTGAGAAAGGATTGGATCTGGAACTCGGCGGGTATGACGGTGAAGCCATACAAAGAGAAGTCAATAGGATTTCAGAATTGTATAATAACAGTACTGCCCGAAATCTAGCAATCAGCGGAGAGGTTTGGGATGATGATTATGAACCCGGTCAGTACTGGATAACCTCACAAGCCTTTATGATAATAAGATGGCTGGAAAGCGAGTTTAAGAGTTTAGATCACAGGCTCGCGGAATGGGTTCTTCAAGATCTAGACGACTTTGGTTTGGAATGGATAGACGAAAATGGGCGCGCCACATTCGCTAGAAGCGGCGATGAACTAGTTATGCACATTCCTATGGATACAGAGCACATAATGAACAATGAAGGCGTCTACGACCCTGACGCCTATGTGGAATTCGGCGAAAGGGCTAAACGGTTAGCCAACAACCACGACGACTTCGTTAAAGATCAAGCAAACCGGTTTGCGAAAAGAGAAGGAATGATGGAAGGCGGCGTGTTTACCAACTGGGGCTGGGCTATTATCAATGAAGACGATGACGGAGCTTACTATGACTGGGAGGCAACCGCACAGGAAGGCGATAATGTTGACATCGAGAGCATAGAAATTGAAACACAAGTCTCTATAGACGACGAAGACTGGGCTGTCCTTGAGGCACCTGCATTAACTGGCGAGTATGTAGCAAAGATTATGAACACCAGTGAGTTTAAGATTCTCTTGATGCGCTCTATGTTCAAGCCTATCTTTGACGCGAACCCAGAAAGGAAAAAGTATTTTTCAAATAGAACAGTCAAAGCAAGGGTTCTTAACGACAGGGCTGCAACCGTAAGAATAACATTTGATTTATACGACGAATCAAACGACGATCAAGTCGAGAACTTGAAAGATGTTATTGAGCATTGGGATGACGAGGATGCACAAATGAGTCTTGTTCTCGGTGTTATAGGAAGGCTGATTGGCTCAGAAGCGGCAATTGCTCACTATACGAAAAAAGAAGAACCAAAAGAAGAAGGCGGCGTCGGCAGCCTCAAAGAACATTTTAAGAGGTTTTTGTAATGAAAATATTATTTGAAAACTGGCGAAAGCTCCTCAACGAGATTTCGTTTGATGACGCAAAGAAGCGTCTTGAAACCAAAGCCCTAACCAAGTGGATAAAGGGAATGGCTTTCGACGAAGAAACGAAGACTATGACTCTTGATCCAAACCAGATAGAGGCGGCAAAGAACGAGTTGGCAAAACTAGTTCTGGAGTTTGTCCCTGAAGATTTAACAGATAATCAGCGGGGAACGACTTTAGAGTGGCTTATCTCTGTTGGCATTAATGATCCGTTAATGAAACAAAAATTTTACAATGAAGCAACGAGATTGGCAGTGAATACGACACGCTTCAGCGCATACATGGTCTCGGCCATGGCCGACTTGCGCGTCATTCGCGGTGATCTTGAAAGATACTGGTACTCTCACGAGTATTCTGATCAGAAAGACATCTTCTCTATTAAATCATTTGCAGATCTTGCAGTAGCCGCAGACCGTGCAAAGAGAAAGTATGACGATGCGCGGAGAGATAAAGAGTTTCAGGATCCAGAGAAAGGAACAGAAATATTCGATCACCCATACAAAGATGAATGGTTTATTGCGGCACTGCACACCAAAGCCGCTGCTTGTCATTATGGCAAAAATACAGATTGGTGCACCGCAACGGATACTGATATGTTTGATAACTATTATGAACCAGATGATCCACTGTTCTATTTTGAACACAAACAACACGGCAATTCTTACTTTAACAGTAGATGGCAGATCCACTTTGGCTCTGCGCAGTTTATGGATGAAAAAGATCATGAAATGCCCGAGGAAGAAAGAGACGAGCTTATAGAAATGTTGGGTCAGACAGGCCCTGCAAAGAACTTGCCCGAATTTGTACCCGAACATGTGGCAGGTGCTGCGGAGAAATACCAGATTGTTAGATATTGGGTTGAGCGCACCGAAATAATGCAGTTAATCTACGACGAAAATACCACTGACTACGAGTTGTTGGCTATGGCAGATAAGTTTGTCGGAAAGGGTGAGCGCGAAGTATTAGAAGCAATAATGGAAAGACCAAATGTAACCGCAGAAATTCTAAAATTTATCGCAGAGAACGACGATGACGCGAGGTCAATTGCTCTCTTTCACAAAAAGTTCCCAGTTGAAGCGGTAGAGGAGTTGGCTAATTCCGAAGACGATAATACCAGATGGGATGCCGTGGCGTCTGGCAGGCTTTCCACAGAGACGCTGACTAGATTAGCAGAAGATGAGTATTGGCGTGTTAGAAATGTAGTCGCGCAAAACCAAAAAACTCCCCCAGAGGTTTTAGCTAAACTGGTGTCAGACGAAAACTACGAGGGTGTAGTGAGTCCTTTGCTAAGAAATAAATCTCTTCCAAGCGAGCTTTTTGAGCCATTACTGAAAAGAGCCCAAGAGGAAGACGCCAAGGGCGCTGTAATGCCCTACAAGACGAAGCCCGTGGATGGCGGGCCGTGGAAAGCGCCGCCGGCGCACCTTTATTGGAGTGCGCAGGTATACGCGGCGGGCAACCCGCAGGCGCCCGAAGAGCTACTTAGAACTCTCGGCGCGCTTGGTTCTGGCGATGACAGATGGCATACCCGAAGCGAAGTTGCAAAAAACCCAAGCACACCCATCGATTTGGTGCAAGCGTTAGCTAAAGATAAAAGCGCTCATGTTCGCAATACCGCCAAGAGAGCGCTGCAAGTAAGAGACTTTGGATCAATGCGCGAGAACTTTAGGAGATTTTTGAAATGAAACTATTACTTGAAAACTGGCGAGAATATATGCGCCAAGAACAACACATTGACGAGGGTTTGATGGATCGCCTACGGAACAAATTTCAGAGGATGGCGGGCAAAGAAGTTGTAAGCGGCAGGATCGAACCATACCCAGAAGGAGAAGGGAACTGGATGGACATAACTGTGCCTTATTCTGGAGCGGATGTGGAAAACTTAAGTGACGATACTTTGTTGGCCATGGCAGTTATCGATAAGCTAGCAGAAGACATGGGACTCAAAGAGCCAGTAATTACAAGTGGCTATCGAGACAGCCACAGGCAAGCAGGCGCAATGTATGATAACTGGATCAAAGCGAAGGATGAAGATCCGAACTATTTGGCCGATCTTTATGGCGCAAAATGTAAATCGTGTTCTAAGGATGCTGGTGAAATTGCGAAGAAGGTGAGTGACATATTTAATGGTGAGCCCAATTCCGAGAAGGCGATTCAAGCGGCAGGAGACTTAATGGCTAATAGCCTTATTTCTAAACATAACGAAAAGCCGGGAGAAGCGGTTGACTACAGGTTCAGGGGACATCCGGATGTTAACAAAGTTTTGGAATCAGCATTGGCTAATAAGTATATCGAGGGCGAATTGATTAACGAAACAGGGTTGGGAGAACCACATTGGCATATGACCATTGAGAGAGTTACCGAGAAGGGAAAGCGGTATTTGCAAACACCCAACTCTAACTCACCCAAGAAAAGCAATAGAGAGCAATAAATGAAACTCCTATTTGAGAACTGGCGGGAATATCTCAACGAAAGGGTTTATGGCAATCTAATAACCGTCTACTCTCGTACCACTAGTGAGGACATAGTAGCCAAAATAGCTACCGAAGGTTGGAAAGTTGGCAGTTATGG
>Ga0080013_1004904_pt1 | contig 12858 bp, 14 predicted proteins | sample ETNvirenome_6_85_FD_69236 | JGI IMG/M metagenome (GOLD analysis project Ga0080013, IMG submission 69236) | Marine viral communities from the Pacific Ocean - ETNP_6_85 (SPADES assembly) (version 2) | ecosystem: Environmental > Aquatic > Marine > Oceanic | place: Pacific Ocean | collected 2013-06-19 | reverse complement strand
TGTACCATCTACTTCAATGTTAGCGTTCTTTCCTAATAATCCACAGTTGGTTCCTACCTGTTCGAACGCAAAGGTAAATGGTTGACCAACGAATTTCATAAGAAACAGTGCAGTATCGGTCCATACATAAATTGCATCCCTACCTCTCTTCGCTCCCATGATTACCGATCCAGCGGCCAGTCTTTGTGTGCCTGCGGTGTTAGTTGCTTTAACTGTATAGGAATCAGAAGCATCAATACTTTCTTGATCAGACCAGCGGATAAACATATCATCTTGTGTTGACGCAGTTTCAACTGTGGTCTCCGTTCCAAAAAATACTAAGTGTCTATCGGGTGTTGAAACTAATACGTGACGTGATGCTGTTGGAGCATTCGACACAATCGTTGCCCGGTTCTCTGTTGGATTTTCTGCAGCTGCGTCCCATTCAAAACAAGCTCCGTTATAAATTAATGCAATTAATTTTGTTCCGTAGTTATCTAATACCCATAACCCAGGATCAATAGTGTAGTCGGCAGAAGAAGCCTCACCCCAAGCCACATAGTCTGAAATATTGGTAACAGTCGCTCCTGAAAGATGCGTAGCTTTAGTGGTTCCGTTCGCTCCTCGAGCTCCTCCACTTAAAGTATTGGTAGATGTGTCATTAGCTGTAAAGCTAATGTCTTCTGTTCCGATTCTGATTTCTCCAGAAGTGGGAAAAGAATTAGAGTCCGTTAAAACAATGTCCGTTGTAATAAGATCCGTTATAGCGGTTGCCAAAGTCGTGGTTGCTGGCCCTGAAGCTGTTCCAGAATAAGTTCCAGTACCCCATCCATAACCGGCTACTTGTTGAGCAGGTCCTACGGTATAATAACATAAACCTGAAGCGGTTCCTGAATTGCTTAATTGGGTTCCTGATTCTGCGGCCGCCATCGTAATGGTAATGGTGGTGGACGTCGGTGCAGAAGTCACCATAAATTTAATGTCTTCGAAAGAAGCGTCAGTATAAGTTGAGCCTACTGCCGTGACCCCACTGACAGCATCAAATAAAATAATATCATCATCTGCTAATCCATGAGGATTCGGAAAGGTAACTGTGACAGCCGTCTCTGAAGTCGTACTGGTAAAGTCACAACCGGTTATTGTTGTTCGAATGGGATGAATGTCGTAGTACTGACCCCCTGAGTAGACGTATAAAATTCTGTTTGTTCCTATGGCCGCGTATTTAATACCGGCATTATCATCCCAGTGATGAATAGCTCTAGCTGCACCAGTTAACTTATCGTCACCTAGTTGAGTCCAGCCACCTATTTTTTCTGGTGTACCATATCTGAAACGTACATTATCGCCGTCGTACCATTGCCCTTCGGCTCCGGTTTCTGTAACTTGTTTGTTGAATCCTGGTAGAAAACCTAATTTTTGTAGCATATAAAACTCCTGATTCTAGATTATACCAGATTGTGGTAGGAATCAACTATGCCTTTTTTCTTTTTTCTTTAATCAACATCATATTTTATTCTACAAACTCCAGCCAAGTATTCATAACCGTTTAAATTTGCATTTTAATTATGCACAATGCCCTCAAAGCATACTGCACCTACATTTCGTTTTCTTTTCCACTCCCCCCATTTTTTATCGGCTTCGTTTGCTTTAGGATGGGGAAATGAAGGTCCTAGAGGACCAAATGTAATTATCATACGACGAAAAGGGGCCTCTGGTGCAAGTATACTAACTCCATGAGGAACACCACCTGAGTGAACAAGACCTTTATTAAAAGTAGGAATTTCTCCACGAATTCCAAGTCCTTTTAAATCTTCATATAAATGAATTCCTCCCCAATTTGGATCCCATACTTTATTTAAACAAATAATAGAGGCAAATTCATATTTAGAATCATCATGCCACCCAATATATCCTCCAGGGGGATATAAATAATACATTGATCTATGGGGAGGATTATCTTCTCTCCATGATATTTCTGGTATTTTTTTTAGTCGTTGTTGAATTGCAGTATTAAATTCATCGGGAATGTCTAATATGGCAACAGGGGAAGTTGAACGTTTAATAGGTTTCTCCCAAAAATGACTATTTCTCCAACGAGGAAGATTTTGAGAGGCTGCTACATAAGCATCTATTTCTTTTATTAAATTAAGGTCTAGAAAATTATCATAAGAAAGGGAAAACTTTTTTTCTTTTTTCTTTTTTTCTTTAATCATTCTACAAACTCCAGCCAAGTATTCATAACATATTTATTTCCTTTAAGAGGAGGATTACCTCTATGAAGATGGGTCCATGTAGTAGGAAACATTGCTAAAGTCCCTTGAGCCGCCGGTACACGCATTTTTTGATATAAAAATTCAGTTTCCCCTCCTTCTTCAACAGTATTTAAATATAAAAGACAAACCAATATTCTTCCTGCAGTTTGCTGACTAGTAACCTCGGGATGCCAAACATGATAACCTTGTGTTGGTTTATATCTTTGAATCTTGATTGATGCGGACAGTTTATGAATACCTAGTTGATCTAAGCCGGCCCCATAAACAGTTTTAAATTTAGCGTAAGCTTTCCAGACCATTGTATTAAACTCTGTAAGAACGATGTGATCACGTGGCAACATTATATTATGTGATCCTAACCAATATATTTCAGAGTCTTTCTCTGTTTTTGAAATACCATTTTCAATTTCCTGTCTACTCTGTGTTTTTTTTCCACCTCCACTTCCCTCTTTATTGTTGTACTCAAACCATTTAATTAGGTCTTCACAATATTCTTTACTGGCAGCATTGGGAAAAATGCCCATAAAATCTTTTATTATATCTGATTTATTGTTCATTCGTTTTCCCATTTATTTATTGGACACTTAACAAATGGTAGTGTCCATTTTATATTTAAATAACACCCACATTTAATACATTTTGGAATTTTTTTATTAGATATAAAGAGATACTTCATTTTAAAATTTTCGCATTTTTGACATATTTTTTTTCTTTTTCTAAATCTTTCTATCGGATTCATTCTTTATGTGTTTACTATATAATAGCATAAACGTCTAGTACAGAGATAAATATCTTTTTCTTTCTTTGTTTTTAAATAAATTTTTATTAAAGCACCAAAAATATTAATCATTTTATTTTGTTATAATTAAATTTTTTAATATAATTTCTGTCTTTATCCATTATTAGGTCTATTAAATCGTCATCATAATAACTCATATAATTTTTTTGTCTTGGTTCTTTTATTTGACCAAATATTGAATTAACACCCGACAAGGCATTTAATTTAGGATAGGAAATGTCTTTACCTAAAAATGAAGACCAATCCTTTTCTAAATGTTCTAACCGACAATAAGTTACTTCGTCGCTGCTTCCTTTATCCTCATACATATAATTAAATAACCAACTTAAATATCCAATATTGCTGTCTAAATAAGACTGAAATTCGGTCTTTCGTAAATTATCAGTCAACTTAATATTCCAATTGTAAGAATCTACAAAATGGGACAGGCTTTTTTCTTTATCTTGAGAAGTCATCCAGCTTGTATCTAAGAGTCTTTTAATACTTTCCTTAAAACTATATTTGTTAAAATCTAAAATAAAATTAAGAAAGGTTGAAGTCTTCATTGGATAATGAAAATTTAAAGCATGATAATAAATATCTACATACCAGTCAAAAGGATTACGAATATTTCCAACAATGGGTAAAGATGTATATTCTTTCGGTATTAAACTTCTTGGTCGATGATAACCCACCATCTTCCCTTTAAAACTATTATTAATAGATGTTCCTCCTGTCCGGAATAAATGAATAAAAACAAATTTATCCGTTATTAACATAATTTCCTAAAAAATTTTTCTTATACATAATATGAGTACGCTGTTGTAATTCCCATGAAGGGACTAACTTATATTTAGTAATTCCTATTTTATCGAATTTTGATTTGTCAAAATAAAAATTATTCCAGTCTATTTCATCATTATAAAATGTACGCGGAAGATGCAGATCATAATGACTACATTGCATCTTATTTCCTTTATTACTATTTATCCGTGAAGTTGTGCCGTAACAAACTTTTTTTGGACAACTATAAGAACATTCCACATTAAGAAAAAGTCTTATTTTTTCTTTGTCTTTAATACTTTCAAGAAATTTAATATCATCATTCATGTGAATAGGTAAAACAATCGTGTTATAAACTCCCAATGAAATTTTTTCTTCCAATTTTTTATTGTTCACAATATCTTGAATACAACTTGCTTCTATTTTATAGTCCGGGAAATCCTCTTTAATGCGTATTGCCAAATCATCGGTAGCTGTAATAATGGCATTTCCTTTTCTATGGTGTTCCTTCAAAAGAGGTTTGCTTTCCTTATACTCGCTGTCAGTTATTAATTTAGTGGATAAAGGTAATTTTAAACCAATATCATTATCGTACAGCCAGTAAATATCTACTCTGGTTAAATTAATATTAATAGCAACTCTTCCACCCCATAAAGAAGAAGCTCCTTCTACTTGTCCGTAAACATGATCTATATCTTTATAGTCAAAATGGAAATTGCTGTGTATTTTTGCATGGGAACGAAAAAAATCTAACCAATCTTTAATATGATATTGCCATGATTTTCTTGCTGAACAAGAAATGTGCATTGTTATTTATTATTAGATAAATTAAGCAACTTCCTGTTTTTCTTATACATTGTAACAGTTCGTTGCTGGTTTTCCCAAGATGGAAGCAATTTATATTTAGTAAATCCAATCTTATCAAACTTTGATTTATCAAAATAAAAATTATTCCAATCTATATGGTCTTTATAAAAGGTACGTTCCAAACCTAAATCCCAAAAACTGCACATCATTTTATCTTTTTCTCCAACATTAATTTTAGAAGTAGTGCCATAACAAACTTTTTTTGGACATGCATAAGAACATCCCACATTAAGAAAAAGTCTTATTTTTTCCTTGTCTTTAATGCTTTTAAGAAACTTAACATCATCATTCATATGAATAGGTAGAACAATGGTATCGTAAAGTTTTAATGAAATCTTCTGTTCCAGTTTTTCAGTATCAACAATATCTTGTATGCAACTTGCTTCTATCTGATAATCAGGAAAATCATTTTTGATATGCTTTGCCAGTTCATCAGTTGCAGTAATAATAGCATTTCCTTTTCTATGGTATTGTTTTAAAAAAGGTTTGCTTTCTTTATACTGCTTGTCAGATATAAATTTACTGGATAAGGGTAATTTTAAACCAATGCCCTTATCGTATAACCAATAAATATCTACTTTAGTTAAATTAAGACTGGTTGCTACTCTGCCTCCCCATAAGGGAATAGTTCCTTCTACCTGTCCAAAGGCATAGTCTATATCTTTATATTGAAATTGAAAATTACTGTGTATTTTTGCGTGGGAACGAAAAAAATCTAACCAGTCTTTAATGTGATATTGCCAATCTTTTCTTGCCGAGCAGGAAACATACATTTATACCTTCTTTTTTTCTTTCTTTATGTGTTTATGCTATCCCAGCTATCTGTTTCTACATTCCAGACAAATTCGCCATTAGGTTCTTCTCCATCTAATGCAATCCACCTTTGATTATCTTCATCCCAATCAACGAAGTAATTTAGTGCTGGTTTACTAGGGTCTCTAAAATATGTTGTAACTGAAGGACGTGTAATAGGTGCGTCCCAGGTAGCAGATGTTTCATCTAATGTCCAAGATGGATAAGGTTGTGGGGAAATAAAAGCATCTTTAACTGCATCATAGGTATAGCCTATTCCAGCATAATTTTTTCTAAAAGGTGTTCCGCCTAGTTTATGAACGCCGCGAAAAGTATTGTAAGAAGTTTGTTTCCAGTTTGAGTGTTTATGAATTTTGTTAAGATAATTAATTCCTCGACTTTCCGTTTCTACACCTTCAGAATCCATTAGTACACTATTATCAAGTACATGTACGTCTATAACTATATTATTATCATCTAATTTTGCAAAGTGAGCCATAATTTATCCTGAGCTATATACTCCATCCCCTGTAAATTTTACAATGGTATAACCAGCTACACTTGATGTATCTACTGATGCACTTCCACTCACGCTTGCTGTTGCATAATTTGCATCGGCTATTTTTAAAATAACAACTCCTGAACCACCATCACCAGCAGTGTAGGCCGTACTTTGACATCCGCCTCCACCGCCTCCTGTATTAATAGTAGCAGAAGTTGAATTTGCATTTGGTATTGAACCAGCACCACCGCCGCCAGTACCTCCAGTACCGCCAGTGGGAGAAGTACCGCCAGTTGCTCCACCGCCGCCGCCGGCGTAAGGAACAGCTGATCCTGTTATTGAATTTGATGTACCGTTTCCTCCTGGCCCTCCAGGGCCACTTCCATAAGATCCTGAACAAGAGCCACTACCTCCACCGCCTGAATGACCGCCGCCTCCGCCAGAAGGCCAGCAGTCTCCTGCACTAGGACCACTTCCTCCAGCACTTCCTTGACTTGGAGAAGTTGAAGGAGTGTTTCCAGCGCCCCCAGCACTATTATAAGTTCCTCCACCGCCTGAGCCGCCAGCTCCTCCGGCACCTTTACTATAGGCACTGCCATAACCGCCGCCAGCTGATGTAAATGTTGTAATTGTTGCACCACCATCATCGATTTGGCTGGGGCTTCCTGCATTTCCCGCGGCGTGTGTATCGCCTGCACCAGCAGCTCCACCAGCACCAACGGTAATAGTATAATCTGTTCCACCTGTTAAATTTAATGTAGAATCGGTTCTGTATCCTCCAGCACCGCCTCCGCCGCCATAGCCTAAGCCACCGCCGGCTCCGCCAGCGACTACTAAAACTTCAATATCATATGGATCTTGAGCGCCTGGTCCGCCACCTGATCCAAATCCTAAAATTTGATATCCAAATGCCATGTATCCTCCTATGCGTCGTTAGCAGCGTCAGTAGTATAAAATATTTTAACCCCTACTAATCGTAAGTCACCAGTATTGGTGTCTGTACCTGTATCTCTAACTAATCTAAAAATTGTATTTGTATCTGCTGCGGCACTAGCAATAGTAACATCGCCGCTTTCTACGTTGACCATTAAATCATCTTGAGTTCCACTAGCTGCTAATGCTGTATTAGCTACAGGAGTTCCAAACGCTAAATCGTAATCTATATTATTAGCTACTGAACATCCTGCGAGTGTAAAACCACCTGTGCCTGTATCCGTTGCAGATGCAGACCAAAAAGTTTGAAATTGTACTACGCCTTCATCCCATGATTTAGGAAAAGAAACATTAAACTGTACTGACTCTGCTGTACTCGTATCAAAATCAAAAGTTTTTAATTCTGGATATCCAGCTGTTAATTCTGTTTGTGTTGCTTCTGCGCCATTAGTAGTAGATGCATACATTGCGGTAGCAGGAACCCACATTGTTTCTTTTCCTGCAATTTTAAGTGCAGCTGTAGTTCCACCACCATCTTTAGCTCGCGCTACTCCTGTTCCGTTTGGAACAATATCAATGTTTCCATTTGATGTAGAAACTAGATCGTTTGAATTGACATCTAAATCTCCGCCTAATTGCGGGGATGTGTCCTCAACAACATTGTCTATAGCATCTGAACTAAATCCAGCATCGACCATGTCTGTACCTGTCATGTAGGTAATTCGTTTGCCTTTATTAGTTGTGCCGAATGTGTATCCTGATCCTGAATCAGAAGCGCCTTTTAGTTGAACTGTGTAAGCTCCAGATGTTTCGTTAGACCAGATCCACACCTTTTCTAATGTTGTAGGAACTGTAACAATTCTGTTTCCAGTAATCGTACCAGAAAGCTTGATAACCATGTTTCTGCAATTCTTACCTGATGAAGCAGCGTCTGCTATAACTAAAGCTGTTGTTCCTGCACCACCTGCTATATCTTGATCAATATAACCACATAGTGCTTCTTCTATTAATTGTAAATTTGTATTAGTCTTAGTGCCCCACGTGCCCGAATTCGAGCCTGTGACCATTAAGTCTAGTTTAATATCCGTTGAATAACCCATAATAAATCTCCTAAAATTCTAATTTTTAATCTTATTTTACTCTACGCAGCAATCTCTGTCCATACCATACTAACATCTGGATTAATTTCAGTCCAAACCGTGCCAGATAGAGTTCCTAGAGAAGATGTAATAACTTGGCCTGTTACAGGCGCTTCTGCGCTAGCTCCCGCTACCTCTGTTCCAAGAGAAACAGTTAAGCTTTGAGTGGCTGCAGTAACAGCTACATCAATTTGAGTGCTTTCATTACCTAGAGCAAGAGCCATAGCTTGTCCAGTTAGACCAACTACTATACCTGCATCTCCCCATTGGCCGTAGCCCCATGTTTGTCTACCCCAACCTATATTAACTTCTGTAGTAACGGTTGCGGACCCTAGGGTTGTAGCAATAGATTGACCAGTAATATCAACTTGTTGACCAATTGCAATAGTTTCAGTACCAATTGAGAAAGATAGAGGTGTTAAAGCTGTTAATGTAACATCTGCATCAGCTTTTATAGTTTCAGTTCCAATGGTTGTAGTTAAGGCTTCTCCTGTCGTAGCAACACTTGCACCAATTGAAGCGGTTACTACACCTCCCCATACACCAGCATCCCAAGCTCCAGCTCCCCATCCTTTGCCTATGCTAGTCGTTAGAGATTGGCCAGTGACTTGAACGCCAAAAGCCATGGATAGAGTGCCTGTAGATATATTTAACGTTGATTGTGCCGTTGCAGATACCGCTACATCGGTCTTAGCAGTTTCATCACCAATAGAAGTAGTTAAAGGAATACCAGTTAGAGTAACTTCCGCGTCCCCAGTAACTGTTTCAGTTCCTAGAGTTGCAGCAAGAGCAAAATCTCCTGAATCAGCAACCGTGCCTGGTTTGCCCCAAACACCTTGATCCCAAGTTTGTCTGCCCCAACCTTGAGTTACAAGAGTAGTAACAGTTAAAGTTCCTAAACCAGCATTTAATCCAAAACCTGTAAGAAGAACATCTCCTTGAATGCCCCATGCATCAGTACCCCAGCCAGCTCTACCCCAACCTGAGTTAAGTTCGGCTGTAACTGATACACTTGCTAAAGATAATGTAAGAGCTTGTCCAGTGACAGAGACATCAATTGTTAATCCAGAATCTCCCCATTCAAAGTCGCCCCAACCTCGACGCCCCCAACCTTCTAAATTGTAAGCTTCAACGGTTCCTGTAGAAACTGTAAGAACTTGGGTGGTAGCATTAATAATATTATTACTGGTGCCCCAGGCATTATCGCCCCACTCGCCTTGGTCCCATGCACCAGCCATGCGGATTTATCTCCTTATGCTATTCTTAATATCGCAGTAGTAGATGTCGCCGCTGGAAATTGAACTGTGAATGTTCCAGATGTAGCAGTTTTATCTGCTCCAAAATCTAAGACACACACAGCTTTTTTAGCTGCAGTTGAGTTATATAATAGTGCACCTCTTGCCGTGATAGTTACACCAGTCCAAGACCGGTCTGTAAATGTTACATACGCTGTTGTTGCTGTCAGTGCAGTTGCTTGACCAGCTAACACGCCTCCTGCTGCAACATAGTCGCCTGACGCCGCTACTTCCCTGTCGGAAGTATAGGATGTTGTTGCCGCATTAATAGTTGCTTGAGAGTCGTATAAAGCTAGTTTAAATACACCTCCGCCTGAATCTAAATCGTGTACACCATCTAATAGTTCTTTTTTAAAAGATGCTGCCACTGCTTGTGTTATTGCCATAATTATTCTCCTTGTTTATTTTAAATTTCTCCATTGCTCAGGGGAGGGAGAAGGGACTGGTATTCGTAAAGTTCCATCTATATATTCACCACGTCTTCTTCTTCCTGTTTGCTCCAGAGCAAAAGCTTGTATTTCTTCATTATACTTGTCTTTATAGAGCTTGTACATATCCACTGGTCCTTTTAAAAATCCATAAGCATTTACCATAGTAGCGTAAAAAAGAAGCTCAGAAGCCTTGGTACTAAGATAAGTAGATGTTCGCTTATTAGGAATAACTGCCGCATCGTTTGAGCTGTATAAATGCTCAGGATACTTAATATAATTTATTTGAACGGTATCCGCAGCATTTGGTAGAGGAGCTACAACGGCATACTCAATATTGTTAGTTCGATGCCACATTGCATAATATTTAGGGGTTCCTGTCGCATCTGTTGAATTATATTCAGATATGAAGCTCGTATCCCTTTTCTCTAAAAAAGTTCGGGCTCCCGCTCCTGTGATATGTTGCATAGATCTTACAATTAATAGATTATCTGGTAATTGGACATAACGATTAGAAGCTACAAAATTAGAAGTAGCTTGTTCTCTACAATAGTCTCCATCGCATTCTCGATAAATTTGAGCTTCTCCATCTAGAATAAAAGTATCAATAATAGCGTCTGTTAAAACTGTACTATCAACTTCGGTATAGTCTCTAATCTTAGTAAGTAATTGTGCGTAAGTTATTGCCATTAGGTTATTGCCACCGTTACTGTTCCGACAGATGCCTTGACCTGCCTTGTTTTATTCATATCTAAAGGAGATATTGCAGGCATCATGCTTGTTGCTCCTGTAACCACACCATTATTATTTATGGCTACCTGATTGGTTGTATAAAATTGTCCTGGCCAATACTGAGGCCCTAGATTTACTAGGATACCTGATTTTTCTTGAGGCTTAGGGTGTTGTAATGCCACGGCATCGGCTCGATGATAGGGTGGATTAAGTTGAGGTTGCTTTGGTGTATATTCTGAAATATGCACCCAGGCTCCTGTCCACTCTTGAACCATTTCGTTATAAGGAAACGCCATTCCAGAACGATCTGAAATTCTTTGCGCGTATTTACCTGTTGCCCATGTTCCCATTATGATGCCGTTGTTGGATAGTAAGCTTGCGGAGAAATATAAGTACTTGTTCGTGAGCCGTCCTCCGTCAATGCTCGTTGTAATGAATCTTCGTATAATAATTTTAATGCTTGAATTCTGTCGGGCGCTCTCTTAAGTGAAAGATTAAAAGCTAATCCCGCGCATAATGATGGTAGAAATCGATTCGGTGCATCAGGATCATTAGTGTACGCTCCAGCGTCCTCGACCCTTTTAATTGCATAGTATTTTAAATAAGTATAAGTGGTCGCATTAGGGTTTGGATATAATATAATTTGTGGTGTTGCCGGATCCACGCCTTGTCGATCAACAAAATATTGTGAAGGTTGCGATCGTGTGCCTTTACCCGCTAAAGCCGCATAAGCTGAACGATCAATTTTTGTTAATGAAACATCGCTAGAACTTGTAGAATTATTAATCAGCGTTGCATTATTAGAAATGTACGCTTCCATAATATCACTGGTACCTGCTTCTGAAGAATATTTGCTAGTACCTGCCGTTAAAAGTTGGGCAATCAATTTAACTTTCCATAAATTGATTCCACGATTATTCCAGTCTTGAAGTAAAATATTTAAACTACGTCTACCTGATTTAAGATCATAGCCACTATTGGTTCGGATCCCACAACGTTCGTAGGCTTCCTCGACAATCTCGTCGATTGCTAGATTGAATGCTGTTGTTCCTGATGTCGCCATAATTCATTATAATAAATCGTTGATGTAGCCTCCACCGCTTTTCATAATTACGGTTTCTCCACCGATGGATTTTTTAGTTACTTTCTTTTTATCTTTTACGTTAAGCCAATCTTTTGCGTTTTTTTCCATATTCTTTCTGCTAAATATTTTACGCTTTCCTGCTTCATAAGCTCCTGCAACCACCGTAGCGGCAGCAACTGCTTTACCAATTTTTGTTTTTCCTAAAAGTGTTTTTGCACTACCTAAAGTCATTCTTCTCTGTAAAAATTTAGAACCTTTAGGGAAGCTAGATGGACCAGCCAAGCCTAGAGTTTTTGCAGCACCCAATGAAAATCTTCTTTGTAAGAAAGGTGATTTAGCTATATTTTTCTTCATTCGGTTAAGAGCTAATTTTCTAGTAATCTTCTTCACGCTTTTTGCGAAAGGTAATGTCTCGTTAGCAGCTTTCCAATTAAATTTTTTATTTCTATCCTTATAAGCAAATTTCAATTGTGATAATAATCTTGCTGTTTTAGGTGGAAGTCCTGTAGACGTTCCTGATAGTGGAGTTGTTGTAGCCTTCTTCAAACCTTTTAAATATTTTTTGTATTTTGTTGCTGGAGGTAAACCAATTCCTTTTTTAGCTTTGATCGGACCGCCTTTAGATCTTACATCTACTACTGACTCAAGCTGTTTTTTTTCTCCTTGAATTGTTTTTTGTGCGTTCCTTATATCCCATAGAGTAAGTCTATCTCTCGCTGTTTCCTTTGCACGCTTCCAAATTTCGCTTCTATTTTTAAGAGACTTATCCCATTTAGAGCTATATTTAATCCTGTTTAGCGCACTTTTCTTTTGTATATCAATTCCTTTTTTAGCTTTGATCGGACCGCCTTTAGATCTTACATCTACTACTGACTCAAGCTGTTTTTTTTCTCCTTGAATTGCTTTTTGTGCGTAATCTAAATCTTTTGCAGTAAGTCTATCTTCTCCTTTATTTTCCTTTGCACGCTTATAAACTTCTCTTATATTTTTAAGAGACTTATCCCATTTAGAGTAACCCTGCTTGCCGATTGGATTGGACCTAGGTCTCTTTTTTATTTTAGAGCCATAAGGAGAGTCCTCATCTTTAAGAATCCAGTTAGCATATTCTAATCCTTGTTTAGCAGCACTTTTCTTTTGTATATATTTACTTTCTTTAGCTTTCACAGATAAATTCGGTCTCCAGCCTGGAACATAAGCTGGTCCCTGCTTGACTAATTTTTTCTTAGTTTCTTTTTTAGTTTTCCTTTCGTCTAATAATTTTTCAACTCGTTCT
>Ga0080013_1004902_pt1 | contig 12869 bp, 8 predicted proteins | sample ETNvirenome_6_85_FD_69236 | JGI IMG/M metagenome (GOLD analysis project Ga0080013, IMG submission 69236) | Marine viral communities from the Pacific Ocean - ETNP_6_85 (SPADES assembly) (version 2) | ecosystem: Environmental > Aquatic > Marine > Oceanic | place: Pacific Ocean | collected 2013-06-19 | reverse complement strand
ACTCCATCAGGTAAAATACTTAAAGATCTTTTAAACTCTGGCGTTAAACTGGGTATTTCTTCCAGAGGCATGGGCTCAGTGAAAGAATCTATGGGCGCACTAACCGTAGAAGAAGACTTTCAACTTATCTGCTTTGATATGGTTGCTGACCCTTCTACTCCTGGTGCTTTTATGAATCTTTCCGAATCTAAAAAAGTTCCAACTTTTACAAAAGAACTTACCCAGGTTGATAAAATCAACTTTGCTTTAAATGATATTCTAAAGGAAACGAAATGAAAAAAGCAGAACTAAAAAGAGCCTTAAAACCACTAGTCAAAGAATGCATCAAAGAAGTATTATTTGAAGATGGTGTATTATCTGGTATTATTGCCGAAGTCGTCACAGGTCTCGGAGCAGGTCAAGTTGTTATGGAACAAAAAACCCAACAAGTTGACCAAGAAGCCCTTCTCCGCGAGAAAGCAGAGAAAATGGAAGCCGACCGCCAAGCAAAAATAAAAAGATTAAATGAGTCTTCTGGCTTAGCCAAGAAGGTCAATGTATTTGAAGGGGTTCAGCCGATTAAAGAATCCTCGCCGACCGGTCCTTCCCCGCTTGCTAACACCACCCCAGGTGACCAGGGCGTGGATATTTCGGGAATAATGAATATTTCACGCCATAAGTGGAAGGATCTCGTTTAAGGGAGACCAATGGCAAAACCAAAAAATTTAGAAGTTACATTGCAACAATGTCGAGGAGACCAAAACAGATTAATTAAAAGATTTATTAAGAAATTTAAAAAATCAGGAATCCTTGATGAAATTAAAAACAGAAGGTTTTATGAAAAGCCTTCAAAAAAAAGAAGAAGAAAGAAAATTCAAAGAAAGAGAATACTTATGAAAGAACAACAAAAATCAGGAGTTAAATAATGGCAGTTTTTGAAAAATATGCACCGGGCTTAGGAAGTGTGGGAAATTATCAGGTATCAGGGACCCCGTGGATCACAGGCTCTCTTATCGCTGCGAGTGGTAATACGTCCGGGCTCAACTCTAGTACGAAAAAAATACAATTTTCCTATGTAACAAAGAAAGTAACAGTTATGAACCTGGGCGACACCAATCTTCACATCCATCTTGCTAACAACGCAGGCGCTTACGGAAATCCACTTGGAAGCCATATGTACACTCTTCCTCCTTCTGGAACGACAACTACTCCGCTCTCTAGACAGACCTTCGACATGAAGACAAAAGAGTTGTATGTTACAAACGCCGGATCCGGCGTTGGATCATTCCAGGTTTATGCCTCTCTTACCCGCATTGATAAGTTGCGAATGTTCGCTCTAACAGGCTCAGGTGTGGACAGCGAAGCTGGCGATACCACTATTACACCATAACAATCTAGGGGAACACGATGGCAACTGGCAGCTTTATTGGAGTAGGAAATTTTAAGGGTTATTGGGACGCGACCGATAATAGTGGTTCTGCCGACTATCTTAACACGGGAATGCCGCTACTCGCTACTTCAGCAAGCAATCTCGCGGGATACAGTGCTTCCGTAGACCCAGCTCAGGTTGCTTCAGTTGGTGATTACTGGCAGGTTAATGTCGCCGGTTCCACCGAGGTCGATGCCGAAAGCAACTGGGCATTAAATGACTGGGTTGTCTACCAAGGTGATGAAACTGTTTCTCCTACAAGGTATACTTGGAACCGCCTAAGCGTAACCGACACCATCGCCGCTACAGTTATTGGCGATGCCTCCCAAAGCGGTCTTAAAAACACTCTGCTGGCAAGCGCGAGCGCAAACTCTGGACCCCACGACGGCAGTAACCCGGTAGGTCAATTCGGAGAGGTTTTGTTTTGTTCTGCCTCTAATGCTGACGGCACGGGGACTAATAAATACTTTGAAGGAAACAGCAACTTTACTTTTGATCCTGAAGTCCAACTATTAAACCTTACAGGAACTTTGCGCGTTCTTGGAGAAATCCAAGCAACGCAACTTCACACCAACTATGTAACTTCTAGTGTTCTTTATGATTCTGGCGATACAAAGTTTGGGGATAGCGCAGGAGACCAACATCAGTTCACGGGTTCTATCACTTGCACTATAGGAATAACATCTTCTACAAACGTCCAGGCGGCGTATTTTGAAGGCGACGGCTCGCGATTAACTGGCATCAGCGCAGGATCATCCCTCGGTAACCCTGTATATGTTAATGCCGCGTCTTCCAGCGTGCCTTTTTGGGGAGCAGTTGATGGAGGGGGTGACTTTGGTCTAACTGGCTCTGGAAGATTTAATTTCTATTCCGGAAGCAATTCGCTTCAAGTCACTGGCAATGTCCGAGCGACTGATTTGTATGTTGGGTCTAGTATTTACCACGAACTTGCCGAGAATACTCGCCTTTTCGTCAGTGATGATGAATGGATGCTCTTCGCAGGCGGTACTCGTCTGCAAACTTGGCAAACCTACTACGCTCAAGATTCTGTTGTTATTAACTCTGGTAATAATGATGTAGATTTCGTGGTAGAAACAGAAAATTCCGCCAGCACCTTGTGGGTGGATGGAGCTACTGACAATGTAGGTATCCGCTGTGCTCCCTCTGGAACCATTCAAGCACTCACGGTGTCCGGGTCTACACTCTTTGGCTCCGCGAGCGCAAACTCTCACGAGTTCATTGGCTCTATATATGCCGAGCAAGATATTGCTCACTTGAACGACGCCGACACAAAAATAACATTTACCAATGACCAAATAGACTTCGCCGCTGGAGGTGTCACTCTCTTGACTCTTGATGAAGATGGTCAAGATATTGTTACTGTAGGCGATGGAAGTGACGTAGATTTCCAAGTAAAGACTCTTAATCAGAACTACACCCTTTTCGTTGATGGTTACGAAGACAAAGTAAGCGTTGGTTATTCCACTCCCACACAAGCTCTCCTTTCTGTTTCAGGATCTTCGCAATTCGGTCGCCCTGAAGGACACAGCGATGAGCATTGGTTCTCTGGCTCTGTATATGTTACGAACGACGTTCACATCTACGATAAGCTTTATAGCCATCTAGACACCGATACCTATATTAATTTTGGTCAAGGCGATCAGCTTAAGCTCGTCGCTGGCGGGGCAACAATGGTTCATCTTTATGAGTATCCCTCCGAAGATTATCTACAACTCGGCTCAGCTGCGGGTGGTACTGACGATGTAGATGTCCGCATGGGCGGCGGCGGGTACGACAATACTCTTTGGGTTGATGGAGGAAGTCATAATGTCGGCATCCGATGTGCTCCATCTGGAACTATCGAAGCTTTAACCGTTTCCGGTTCAACCTTGTTCGGCTCGGCAAGTGCCAATACACACCAATTTACGGGATCTATCTATACCGATTCAAGCATATACTTTACCACAGACTTAAAACGCGCAGGCGATGACGACACTTATATTAATTTTACTGACGATAGACTACGTTTCTATGTTGGAAATGTTGTTATGCTTGATCTCACCGAAACGACACGCGACACTATCAAACTAGGTGACGGTTCAGATATCGATACAATTGTTCAAACCGACAATAGCGATAGAACCTTGTGGATCGACGGCGGCAACGATAATGTGGGTATTGGCTGCGCTCCTTCTGGCTCAGGCAATGGCTTCACATTATCTGTTTCCGGTTCCGTTAAACTAGGCGATACTATTGCCACCTACAACGCCATGACTGGTACGTTCGAATTAACAGGAAACCTTGGAATAAACACGCCAGCAACAACTTATTCTTTAGCTCTTCCGAATGTAGACTCTCTCGTTGGTCGTGGAATGGCGTATGCTTGGTCTACTTATTCATCTGCCCGCTATAAGGATAATGTTGCCACAATGTCCAACCCAATAGAAACAGCTAAGAAGCTACGTGGCGTAGAATTTACCTGGAAGAATTCAGGAAACAAAGACTTTGGCTTCATCGCCGAAGAGGTTGGGAAGGTATTACCACAGCTCGTGGCTTATGAAAACGATGGGCACACAGCAACAGGAATGGATTATTCTAAAATTACATCTCTGTTAATAGAATGTGTCAAGTCTCAACAAGACCAAATAGAAACGCAAGAAGAGCGCATTAAATACCTTGAAAAAAAGTTTAAACCTTAAGCTAGTGTTTTCATTGAAAAGGTGTTTAGTCTTGCTTTTGTAAAGAAAATTTTAATTCTTTTTAGAATTCTTCTTCCTATATATTAGCGATGGTGGACTGGTTTATCTAGTTCACTTCATAATAACAAACAAGGGAGAAATTTATTATGGCTGCACCTTTTGATGCAAATGCTGTGACGATTTACGGAAAATTTTCACAGTTCGAACTACTTTCAAGTGGTTCTTCACAACCCGAAGCTTCGGCTTCGGTACTCCGCATGTTCGCTTCTGGAAACGGCAAGCTCTACTACATGCCTTCGGGAGTTTCCGGCTCCGCTCCGAAGGAAATCGCGACCTCCGCAGGTGGTCTGGATTATTCTTTAACCGACGGCGACGGTATCGCCGATTTCACTTACAATGGATCTGCTGCTGCAAGCATCTCGGTTGATATTACCAATGCTACTGCGTTGGCAACAGTCGATGATGCCGACACAATTCTTATTGACGACGGCGACGGCGGAACAGTTAAAAAAATAACCCGTGCCAATTATCTTGGCTCGGCTCTTGCCAGCCTCGACGCTGGTATTGATGTTAACGGCGCAAACTTTACAGTTTCAACGGCAGGTGCTGTTGTAGCTGCAAGCCTCAACAACTCCAGTGGTGGTATTACCAACGCTGGTTCTATTGCTGGCGCGACGACCATCGCTGCGTCCAGCACCGTGACGGCTGAAGGCGCCGTTTCTGGTGCCGCAGGCACTTTTAATGCCCTCGCTGGCACAAGCCTAGCGCTTCAATCAGGCGGCATTACCGACGCAGGCGCTATTGCTGGCGCAACCACCCTCGCAATGGGTGGAGCACTTACTGGTGCAACTACTATTGCTGCTTCAAGCACTGTGACGGCTGAAGGCGCCGTTTCTGGTGCCGCAGGCACTTTTAATGCCCTCGCTGGCACTTCGCTGGCACTCCAGTCCGGTGGTATCACTGCTGCTGGTACTGTCGCAGGCGTTTCGGGTTTAACAGCTACTGCTAATCTTGATATCGGTGCTTATGATTTACGCGCCGCAACTCTTACTGCCGATGGTCTCACGGCAACCCGCGTTGTCTTCGCTGGAGCTAACGGCGTCCTTTCTGATGATTCTGACATGACTTTTAGCGGTGACACTTTGACGGTCACCAAGCTCGGTGCTTTTGAAGCCGCTGGTTCTATTGACTTTTCTGATGAAGCAATGACTAATGTTAATATCGACAGTGGTGCAATTGATGGTGTTACCATCGGTACAAACTCTGCTGCGACACAAGTTGTTGTAACGCAACTTACTGCTTCTAGTTTAAAAGTTAGTTCCAATCTAACGATTGTTGGTGATCTTCAAGTTCAAGGTAACCTTGACAGCGTCACTGTTACACAAAATACCTTAGAAGTTTCTGACTATCTTATTATTGCTGGAGCTTCTGGCTCCGCAGCCAATATGGACGGTGGCGGATTACAATTTGGTGGCAGTGATCTTGACAACAACGAAGCTGCTTCTGTTCTTTGGGATAACTCGAATGGTGCGCTAGATTTTAATATTGGAACAACAACTCAAGTTCGCCTCGCCGACGGAGTTTTCCGTCCAGAGACGGATAGCGATGTAACTCTTGGAGCATCTGGTGGAGCTTTCTCTACTCTTTATGTTGATGCAATTGACCTCAATGGTCAAGGAAGCATTAGCATGGGTGGAACAGGACGCATCGATCTTGATGCCGACGACGATACTTCAATTCGCGCTTCAGCAGATGATGTTATTACATTCGAAGTTGCAGGTACGGATGAAATTCAAATGAGTGCTAATCTGTTAGCGCCAAGTACCGCAGATGGTGCTGCACTCGGCGGCGCTAGCAATGAGTGGTCAGATCTTTATCTTGCCGACAGCGGAATCGCTTACTTTGGTAATGATCAAGACGTGACGTTAACTCACGTTGCAGATACTGGTCTTCTTTTGAATTCCACTAGGAAAATTCAGTTTAATGATGCTTCACAATACATTGGCGCTTCAAGTGCTGCGGATCTCGATCTTGCTGCTACAACTGATATTAATATGGACTGCACCACAGTTGATGTTAATGCTGCTTTAGATGTATCTGGAGCTACTACATTGAACGGTAGCGTAACCGTTAATGACGACTTTACAGTAACCGGCGCCGCAGGCTTTGCCGCTGTGGTTGCTACAAGCGTTTCCAGTTCCGGCGTCGTTTCGGCTGGAGAGGGCAGTAGCTTCGTTATCGGATCAGCCGATATGAGCGAGGCTGATTTAGAGAAGCTTGATGGTATCACCAATGGTGTTGCCGCAGCTGGCAAAAGTGTTGTTCTTAACAGCAGCAGAGATGTTGCCAATGTTAATTCAATCTATTTCGGCGGCAATAACGGGAGCGACGGTAACTACATCGGCTCCGATGGGTCAGGATCGCTTACACTCAAAGGTGGTGCGAGTGCTCAGATGAGAATCTCGACCGACACGACAGGCTCTACAGCAATGTTGCTTCAGAATGATGCCGCAGCAGGCGGAATATATATCAATGCTGGTACAAGCGGCTTGGCGGGAGCTGCCACTGGGAAGATTAAATGGACGTCCACATCTAATGCCACTGAAGCGATCAAGCTTCATGCAGATGCAGGAACTAACCAGACCATTAGTCTTACAAATGATGAAGGAACAAGGGCTGATGCTATCACTTTACACGCCGCAGCAGGCGGTATAGATGTTAATGCCTGGGGTGGAGATTTCGATGTTCGCGCCGAGCGCGTCGATCTTGTCGGAACTGATGCTGCTGGTTCAAACTTCAGCACTGAAGCTGGAAACATAACCATTGATGGCAAAACCGGTTTCTCGATGTTGGAGAACGGTACTGAAGTTTTTGCATGTGATACTAGTAAAGACATGACCTTCGGAGCCGCTAGCGTTAGCAGTTTAACTATGAACATTAACGGCGCTATCGATATAGACGCAAACGGTACGCTCGCAATTGACTCCACGAATACAATGAGCATTAGCACAGCTAATAGCGGTGTTGCAGTGAACATCGGACATAGTACTTCCGAGACAACCGTTGGTGACAACTTTACAGTTTCAGGTGATTGCGCAGTTACAGGCGATACAACACTTAATGGTGATGTTACTCTTGGAAACGCAACCGGCGACGATATTACTGTTACTGGTCGCCTCGCTGCGGATCTTGCGCCTAAAACTGATAGTGCTTATGACCTCGGTACAAGCGCACTTCAGTTCGCAACTGCTTATGTTGATGAAGTTGAGTCCGCCACTGGCGTTCTTACCCTCACGACGGCAGCTGGTGTTGAGCTTGCTGGTACGGCGAATGCTGCTGGTTACCTCTTGCAACTTCCGACGACTGGTGATGCTCGTGCCCGCGCATGGGTTACTTACTCATCGGCTCGTCATAAGACTAACGTCCACACTCTGGAAAATCCTGTCCAAACCTTGAAACAACTTCGTGGTGTTTCTTACGACTGGAAAGGTACAGGGCAAAACGACGTTGGCTTTATTGCTGAAGAAGTTGGAGCTATTGTTCCTGAAGTTGTGTCTTTTGGTAAAGACGGAAGAGCAGAAGGTATCGACTACGGTCGTTTAACTTCGGTTCTCGTTGAAGCTATGAAACAACAACAGAGTGAAATTGAAAAACTACAATCTGTAGTTAGAAATCTTACTACTGAACAACCAAGTCTTTTAGAAGACAAGTAGTCTAACTACTATTTTATTCCTTCCGGGGGGGTTTCCCCCCGGTAGGTTTATGCCGGGAGGAACACCGCCTCCCGGCATTTTATTATCTCCTTTTTAGAAAATGAACCATTTAAGTCTTTTACCTTAATGAGGTACTATTTATTAGAGACTAATTCTATTCGGAGGAGAAAAAAATGTCGTCTATGTTGGAACAAGCCATAATTGATGCAGAAGCGTTAAGAGAAGTTGCTCTTAAAAATGCTGAAGGTGCCGTTATCGAAAAATATTCGGCTCAAATTAAAGAAGCGGTAGAAGAAATTTTAACCTCCTCACTTAATGAAGAAGCAGAAGAGATCGAATCGGATGTTATTGATGCCGCCCCTTTTGCGGCGGCTGATTCACACGAACATGATGAAGATTGTCCTTGCCCGGGTAAAGATGAAGAAGTGGTCGAGTTAGATTTAACGGATCTATTAACACAAATGAGATCTGATGAAGAGGCAGGTGTCCTCGAAGCTGCTGACATGCAAGATCGAGAAGCCATCGCAGATGCGATTATGCCCGAAGAAATAGAAAGGGATATTGAAATTGAGGAACAGGTTTTAGAAGGGTTATTAGAACAAGAAGTAGAAATTAATGTGGAAGGTTTTTCTAGCATTGTAAGTGAAGTCCTTGATGACCTGGCGGAAGAAGTCAAAATTGATATTGCTGAGCCTTTTCTGCCAAAGTCGGGGTGGTCCGAAATGAAGCCCTCTCTTTCTGGTACAGAAAAATATCAAGAGCCGCTCGAAAAAGCAATTGAGCGAGTTAAAGAAACTACAAAAGAACACACACAACTTAAAAAGAAATATAAAAAACTAAACGAAACATTTAACAAGGTGCACCAAACGCTTACTAAAACTAATACAGCGAATGCACGCTTGTTGTACACAAACAAGGTTTTAACAAACTCCTCCTTGAATGAGCGACAAAAAATTAAAATTGTCGAAGCGTTGTCTAAAGCCAGTTCCGTTGAAGAAGCAAAGATTATCTTTGAGACACTTCAAAGCGCAGTGGGCACGTCTGCTAATATAAAACAGCCACAATCACTGAGCGAAGCAGTTACACGAAATTCTTCAACTTATTTGCCTCAGTCAGAAAGCAAGAAAGAGAAATCTTCTCCTGCGACTGACCGATGGAAAATTTTAGCAGGTATCTAAAAACAAACTAAAATCTATAAGGAGAATTAAAAATGTCTGTTTTACAAAAACTTACTGAAGGTATTCAATCACGCAATCTTCAGCAAGAAGGAGATGCCCTCCTCGAAAAGTGGGAGCGCACCGGACTTCTTGAAGGATTAGATAACGAGAATAAGCGTCAAGGAATGGCTCGTCTTCTAGAAAACCAAGCAGCCCAGTTGCTTAAAGAAACATCCACCATGGCTGGTGGAGATGTGGAAGGTTTCGCTTCGGTGGCTTTCCCAATCGTTCGTCGTGTATTCGGTGGACTTATCGCTAACGACCTTGTGTCCGTTCAACCTATGAGCCTCCCATCGGGACTCATTTTCTTCTTGGACTTCACAACTCGTTTCAACAAGCTTGGCTACACAGCCGGTGAATCTCTCTTCGGTGGAAACGTCGTTGCTTCGCAGATTACTGGTGGTGTGGTTCTTACAGGTGTAAGTGCTGATGAAGGTCCTTACAATCTGAACAATGGATATGCTTCCCCAACTGGTTCGACAGGTACTGCCGTCATTCCAGTGGACACTTATACCATGTCTGGCACAGGATCCTTTGGAGATGCAGATCTCGACCGCGCCATCCGCTTCGACCCTGACCTTTCTGGGTCTGGTGTTGTGGTTATTGGAGTAACAGGTTCTGCTCAATGGGCTCAGTTAAATATGAAAAACCTGATTGCTATTGTCCCCACAGGTACACTTGGGAACGGAACTATGGTCCGACGACTCACAGCGATTCACTCCGGTTCGTCGGGAGACACTTACAACCCTGAGAATGCGAATACTGTTCTTAAAATGGTATTCCAAGCGACCACTCTCGCAGTAACTGATGATCTGCGTGATGAGCTAGTCGAATCCGCTGAAAACTTAGGCTTCGGATTCGGCATCGATGACAACTTCACCCAAGGTGGAGCAGTTGGTTCGGTTGTTGGTACAACAGCTTGGGAACTTGAAAATAACAACAATCTTCCCGAAATCGATATCAAAGTCGATTCGGTTGCTGTTACTGCAATGACCAAGAAGCTCAAGGCTAAGTGGACACCAGAACTTGGTCAAGACTTGAATGCTTACCATAACCTCGACGCTGAAGTTGAGCTTACAAGTATTCTTTCTGAGCAGGTTGCTCTTGAAATCGATCAAGAGATCCTTACTGACCTTATTAAAGGCGCACAAGCTGGAACTTACTACTGGTCGCGTTCACCTGGACTTTTCGTTCGCAAAGACACAGGTGCTGAGATTGGCGCTGCTTCGGCTGCTCCTGACTTCACTGGTACAGTCAGCGAATGGTACGAGACACTTCTCGAAACCGTCAATGACGTAAGTGCTCAGATTCACCGCAAGACACTTCGCGGCGGCGCAAACTTCGTTGTTTGTGGTCCAGAAGTTGCTAACATCATGGAGTTCACAGCCGGTTTCCGCGCTACTGTAACTGCTGATGATACAAAAGGTCAAGCGGGTGCTGTTAAAGTCGGTACATTGAATAACAAATGGGATGTCCATGTTGACCCATACTTCCCACGTAACGTTGTTCTTGTTGGTCGCAGAGGTTCTGGATTCCTTGAGTCTGGATATGTCTACGCTCCATACGTGCCGCTTCAGGTCACGCCTACTATCTTTGGAACCGAAGACTTCGTGCCCCGTAAGGGTGTCATGACGCGCTACGCGAAGAAGATGGTCCGTCCTGATATGTACGGTCTTGTTATTGTCCGAGACCTCCTCGGAGGCGCAGGCGCAACTAGTTAGTAGTTAAAGCGTTTCGTAAAAAGAGCCTCGGCTGTTAATTCAGCCGGGGTTTTTTTATGCAAAATAAAGCGACCGTTCGCCTTTGGAAATGCTACTTACAAGCGGGAGGGGAAACCCTTTCGTTAATTAACCTAATTAATATTCATATAAGGAGAACATATATTATGGGAACAAAAAGAGTAGGTTGGGCACGAATTCGTAGCCTGATTAACGAAAATCAAAACGACTTACGTCGTAGAAATCGTCAAGTGGTGACGATCAGCGAAAGCACCACCTTAACCGCCGAAGATTCAGGCAAACTGATTCTTTTAAACGGAGCGTCAGGTGCGCCAGACATCACATTGCCTCGCGCAACAGATGCCGGATTAAACTTTCGCTTTGTCTTGTCGGATAATACTACAGTAGTAGATGTTATTCAAGGCGATGCTGGTGATGAACTGGTTGGTTCTATTCACGGAGCTTCGGCGATTGACACGGGAACCGGGTCGGATACTAAGATTATCTTTGCCGCTGGCACTGCCCTAGCAGGCGACTGGGTTGAGCTTTATTCTGACGGATCTGACTGGATTGTTTGTGGACAAGGTGCTACAAATGCCGCCGTCCTGTTTGGATAAAGAATATAAAATATAAATCTATATTTATCCCCCTTCTTCGGAAGGGGGTTTTTTTTGGTTTAAATCCGAAAACCCAATACCCTCAAAAAATTTTGCCGTCAATTTTTTGAGATTTTGCTTTATTAATAACTATTTACCTTATCAAAAGGAGCTTATTATGGGCAAGAAAAGAAGATTTATGTTTAGTCCGAAGTTTGTGGGACACCCTCTTAGCAAGCTTAACCAGATCAACACTACAACAGTCGTTGAAACAACTACACCAATTACCCCTGCTGTAGAAGTGATAGAGGCGGTTCCTGAGCCTATCACCACAGCCCCTACGACGCCTGTTGAGACAAAACCTACGGTTACACCTGCTACGACCAAGAGGACGCCGAGAACTAGTAAAAGACCCCCTAGAACTAACACTAGAAAATCTCGCAAGTAACTCTTCTTGATAAAGCGGGCGTTTTTTACCATTATGTCGTTTTCTATACTATTTACTGTGTTATAGGAGAATATTATTAATGGCAGTCCCAGTACTAACTCCCGCAAGCCAAATATCCAGGGTAATTTTGCCGGCGACAGGCAACACCGATGTCGCAGCATCGGGCTCGATATATGCTTTAGGTGTATATGTAGGGTCTATATCTGATCTCTATGATGTAAATTTCATTTCTGGGGCATCCGACCAAGTTACCTATACTTATAGAAAACTTGGAGGTGCCGTTCTTGATATTGAACTTACCGAACAAGACATTTACTCCCATTATGAAGATTCTGTATTAGAATATTCTTATCTTGTGAACATTCATCAAGCAAAAAATACTTTGCCTAATGTCTTAGGCGCTCCCACGGGAACTTTTAATCAAGACGGTCAACAAATGTCCGATTCGCCTATGATTGGGATGACTGCTTCTTTACAATATCCTCAATTTTCATTTGGTTATGCTCTTAGAGTAGGTGATGGAACTTCTACCGAAGCTGATATAGGAGGGGTACAACCAATCTATTCTGCTTCTTTTGACTCTTCTACTGATAAACAAGATTACGATTTACAAAGTATTATTTCGTCTTCTGCTGCCACAGACAGTTCTGTTCTTTATTTTAATAAAGTAGGAAATAAAAGAGTCACTATTAGAAAAGTATTTTTTAGAACTCCTCATGCTATGTGGAGATTTTATAGTTATTATGGTGGTTTAAATGTTATAGGCAATATGTCCACCTATGGTCAATATGCGGATGATTCTACCTTTGAAATTGTACCTACATGGCAAAACAAACTTCAAGCTATGGCTTATGAAGATTCTTTATATACTAGAACTTCCCATTATTCTTATGAAATCAAAGATAATAAATTACGCATTTTTCCTGCTCCTGAAGCGGGTTTGCCTACAAAATACTGGGTTCAGTTCACCGTGAAAGAAGATCCATGGACGGAACCTGGCACGACGGACGGGGGACTCACTGGAGTGAATAATATTAATACTCTTCCATTTTCTAATTTACCTTATAATA
>Ga0080013_1004901_pt1 | contig 12869 bp, 11 predicted proteins | sample ETNvirenome_6_85_FD_69236 | JGI IMG/M metagenome (GOLD analysis project Ga0080013, IMG submission 69236) | Marine viral communities from the Pacific Ocean - ETNP_6_85 (SPADES assembly) (version 2) | ecosystem: Environmental > Aquatic > Marine > Oceanic | place: Pacific Ocean | collected 2013-06-19 | reverse complement strand
ATAGTCTTCAACTAAACATGCTAAAGATTCTAGTTTACCAGTGTATCTAAAGAAGCCATTCTCTGACATCCAGTAAGCAGAACCATCAACCTCAACAGCTGCATTCTTTCCAATTAATCCACAGTTCGTTCCAACTTGTTGAAATGAAAATACGAAAGGAGCACCAACAAATCTCATAATAAATAAAGATGTATCAGTCCAAACATAAATTGCATCTCGACCTCTAACCGTTCCAACAATCCGTGTTCCATCGGCCAATCTTTGATCTCCAGCGGTATTATCTATTGAAGGTGTATAAGAAGTTGATGCATCAATTGATTCTCGATCCGACCATCTAATATACATATCATCTTGTGTAGATGTTGTTCCAATGGTTTTTTCAGTTCCAAAGAAAACTAAGTGTCTATCAGGTGTAGATACTAATGTTTGAACTGCTGCTGTTGGTGCATTAGCAATAATCGTTGCTCTTGTAGATGTTGCACTATCAGCATTTGAATCCCATTCGAAAGTTGCACTATCAACGATAGTTGCAATAAGTTTATTTCCATAATTGTCCAAGGACCAAAGTCCTGGAGCTGTTATAATATCACCTGTTTGTGATGCACCCCATTTAGTATATTCAGAAGCATCAGTAACGGTTGCTCCATCAGAGTGTGCTGCAGCTGTTGTGTTATCTGATCCTCTAGTTAAACCTGATAAAGTTCCAGTACCTGTAGTATTTGTTGTGTAGGCAATTCTTTCATCATCAATTAAAACCGTTCCAGAAGCTGGGAATCCTGTAGAATCATCTAATACAATACTTGTTGAAGCATTTGTTAATGCTCCATCCAAAGTATCAAAAACTTCTCCAGCTACAGTACCACCCCATAATCCTAATCCCCAACCAGCAGCTGATGCCTCAGTTGCAGGGCCAATTGAATAATAATGTTGAACTCTTATTCCACCAGAAGTACTTGCTCCTGATCCAGATTCAGCTGATCCCATTTCAATAGTAAGAGTTGTTGAAGTTGGGACTGTTGTTACCATAAAATTAGTATCATCGAAATCACTAGAACTAAAATCAGAATTAGTAATAGCTGTAAAACTATCTAAACGAATAATGTCGTATTTGGATATGTTATGGTCAGATGCAAATGTTAATGTAACTGTTGCATCGCTTTGTGTTGTTGTAAAAGCATTTGTTAATGTTGTTGTAGATTTAATAGGAGTGATGTCATAAAATGCTCCTCCTGAATATACGTATAAAAATCTGTTTGTGCCTAAAGCTGCGTACTTAATACCACTTGCATTAACAAAATGATGTAGAGCCGTGTTTCTACCTGTAAGAGTATTGTCTCCTAATTGAGCCCAACCACCTATTTTCTCAGGTGAACCATATCTAAAACGAACATAGTCTCCACTAACCCACTGACCTTCGCCACCAGTTGCTGTGACTTGTTTATTGAACCCAGCTTGAAATCTTAATTTTTGTAGCATACATAACCATTATATTATTTATTCCCTAATTTGGGAATACCTAACATCGGCCTTTTGTCGAACCTGTTCTTATCAGCAAAAGGACCATTTACATGGTTATAATGAAGGAATACTTGTCCACAGACATTTCCTTCAAAAGGTTCTCTCCAATGCTCTAATTCACATCCACTGTATACTAACATATCTCCTATTTCAAGCAAGACTTTAGTGCCTTCTGGAGCATCGGGTTTTATTATATTTTTGTATTCATCTATGACTGTATCAGCTCCTGTACCATCTATAAATATAGGCCAGGGATCTCCTCCTAGATTAAGAGTACAAGATATCTCACAACTAGGTCTATCTTTGTGTCTATGAAGAATATCTCCTTTTTTATATAATCTAGCGTATGAATAAGTAGGTATTAATTGTAGTCCTGTTTCTTCCATCATTTTTGGTCTTACTTTCATCATTAAAGTCTCCATTGCATGGTCTGCATAAATGGAATAAGTGTTTGGAACTTGTGTATCTCCCCATGTTCCCAGTAAACCTGTGTCATAGGTTATATTATTTTGATATAGAAAATTCACTGCATCTCGTTTAAGTAAAAAATAGTTATATATAAAATTAGCTAGTTCATAAGACACAGCATTCTTAACTACTTGATATTTTTGTTGTTGAAAAATCATAATATAAAATTAAAAGATACAGATATTCTTATATCATTACTTTGATTAGGTTCTACTTTATGCCATAGCCATGATGGAAACAGTATTAATCTTCCAGGAACTGGTTCATAATAAGAGTCTCGCCACAACTCCCTAGGTAATTTTACATTTTTTCTTGGGGGCATTACTTGTTGTACTCCAGGTCTTGGATCCATTATATGAAGCCTTCCAGAATTAGGTTGGGCTTTTACATAGTAAGCACCTGAAAATAATGAATTAGGATGTATATGACCATTATTATATCCGCCCTGATAATTGATATTAGCCCACATATTACCTAATCTAGGTTTTATATCTAAACGTTCTTCTTGAATAATTTCATTTTGCATTTGAAACAGTTCTTTAATTAAAGGTTCGTATTCTTTTCTTTGATTCATGTCTGTCTGTGAATGCCAACCATTAACATTAGTCTTACTAACACCTGAATCTTTTTTACTCCATTGAATTATTTGCTTTTCTAAATAAGGATTTAACTCATTTGCATTAGGTAAATCTTTAACATAAATAATAGTTGGAAATAAATATTCTTTAATCATTTAAAAGGTTCTCCTCCAAACCACATAACAAGTGATTGTCTAACACCACGTGTAACAGGTGCTACTCTATGGTTTATAAAGGATGCAAACATCATTGCATGTCCTTGTTTAAGTTTAGCTCTTTTACCTTTAGCCATTAATTCTAAGTCTCCCCCTTCAAATTGATCCTCAGGAGATAATAAAACTGTCATAGATATTTTTCTAACGGGTGGCCCATGTTGCATATTGACATCACAATCCATATGCCAATCATAAAATCCTCCTTCTGGGTATTCTGTAAATTGAGCATTCTCAGTTACTTGTACATCTCCAAATCCGAAATGATTTCTATTTGCTTTTTGAATAAAGTTATTTACTTGCTCATACATTTCTGGCATTTCTTTAAAAGGAATCCAAGCAATAGTTGTAACTCTTTTTTTAGTGTCTAATCCACCCCCTGGTTTTCTACCCATACCAACTTGTGCTTTTTGTGGTTCTTGCCTGTGGCCACATTCAATAATCATTCGACATTGTTTTGGTGTAAATAAAGGAGTAGTTGTTTCAACTACCCAGCTTTTCCAGTGGGGTTCTGTTATTATCATACTGCACTCCTATTAGTTACTGGATTATAATCTACATCCATATTACATGCTAAAGTTCTTCTTATTTCATTTGTACTATTAAACGGATAAACACAATGTCTCATATCATATGGAAATACATAAAAAGCTCTTTCCTTTAATGGTGGACCATAATCAGTATTACAAAATTGACCTGATGAATTTCCTAATATTTGTAAAGCCCCATTCAATGGTCTTTCAGATGCTGAGTATTCAACACCAGTATCTTTTGGTAATTTTAAAACCATAACTGAAGACAAACCAGTATACAAGGATCCTTGATGAATGTGCACAGGATTATATTCATTAGCTTTCATTTCATTAATCCAAATGGAATTTAAGTGTATACTATATCCTTTAACCTTATTCCAATCTAAATAATGTTGCATAACTGTATGAAACCATCGTCTAACATCATCTGGTAAAAAATTATGTGGATGCATTTTATTATTAGGTGGCCCATCAAAAAATAAAGAATGTTCATTTACAATTTTACCAACTAATTGTGGGTTAGCTCTAGGTAACTCATGTCTTCTTGTTTCATAAATACGATTAATAGTATTGTATATATCTAAAGGAGCTTCGTATCTCAAAACCGTTTGACCTAAATATACAGCCTTAAAATCTAATGTGCTCATATTTTTCTCTTATTCTTTGTGGTATTTTTTCAATGTAGGGATTGTATTCTTTCTTAATTTCATTGCGTATAGTATGCATATTTTTCCCAACAATACCATCACTATAACTCATTCCGTTAACTTTGATTTGATCTAGATCAATAAACCTATGTTTAAAATAGGGTATGTTAAAGAAAGTATATAGTTTATTTATCTCTTCTTCAGGTTTTTGAACTAAATCATCATACTTTATAAAATGACATATATCAGGGTAGTTAAAAGCATTCTTTATAGCCTCTAGTTCTTTAGCAATACCTCCTTTACTATTCATTAACATAGATAACTTTTCTTCATCATTTTTTAAATTATATCTATTAGGAAAAGCATCAGGATTTTCTGTATACCATTTCATATAACTAGCTAATACATCCATTAAATCTCTAAGTATTACTACACACTTAAAAGGTTTTTTAAAATGCTTTTGCATTAAATCAAAATTGCCTGCAGCCATTGCAGGACCACGATCTATAATATATTTTTGTGGCCAGTTCTTATAGTAGTTTACATAAACAGAATCTAATACGTTGTCTAAAGATTGATGATCTGGATAGTTTTGAAATACATCTGTTTCTTTTAATAAAAATAAATCTTTCATAATCTCTAATGTAATAGAATTAGGGGTACATGCTATATCAGGATTTTGATTCATAATAGATGTAAACAAGGTATTTCCTGACCTTGGCATAGCAATTAAAAAGAAAAGTTTTTTAACTCTGTTGTCCGATTGAGTTTTTGTCGAATTCCAGTTTTGCATCTTCTTTCTTTTTATTTTCTATTTGTAACTCTTTCTTAATTCTTTCAATCGATTGCAATTGACCTAATACATTAAATACTTCTGGTTGACTTGATCCTTGAGTTAGAGTCTCTGCCTTATTTTTCATAGTTAAATGATAAGAGGTTAATTGGTGAGTATTAACATTTTTAGTATCAAATGAGCCATCATCAAATTTCTTTTTAAATTTAGACCATAACTTTATTTCTCTCATTCTATCTCTTGCTACTAATTGCATGCTTGCTTTAGAATATATTTTTTGATCTATGTCAATTTGTAGTAATTCTTTTTTTAATGGATCCTCTTCTTTTTCCAATTTCTGTTCTAATCTCTTTTGCTTAACTTCTTCTCTTCTATAATCAAAAGATAAGGTCATTAAATTTTCTAAGAAAACATTTTGCTCTCTAACACACTGCCAATATTTAGCAGCTTTCGTTGGAAACTTTGCATCATTTAAAACAGAAAACTGCATTTCAGTTTCAGTTCTAAACATTTGTTTTTTAGTCCAAGTGTCTCTTAATTCTTCTGTTAAACCTTTAAATATTTTAACCTCTTCTGAGTCTAATAAATTATTTAAGTTTGGTGCTTCTTTTTCTATTAACGCTTTTATATTTCTTTTATCTGTCATAAAAATCCTTTCGTTATTTCTAATATACTTATTTATTAATCAAAGTCAATGACTGATGCTGTAACTGCTGTTGTTGCCCCAATAAACTCTTCTGCATTTACTTTTCCTGGATCTCCAGGAGTACCACCAATGGCTATGGCACCGCCAGTAGTTACGGCTGCATTTCCAATAGAACCTAATGCATATCTTGCTGTTCCCATAGTAGGTCTTGTAGACCAATTAGTTCCATCATATCCAAAAGTAACACCATTAGAGACACTAGCATGTGCATCTGCTTGAGTTCCTGCTGTAAAATGGTTGGCAGTATCAGTAGGTGTATTATTTACTTCTGTCCAAGCAGTACCATTATATTCTTCAACTAATCCACAAACATAAGGAGAAGATCCTGTATTATCACCTGCTACAGCAAGTCCTGCTGTCTGTGTTCCACAACCTCTTATCTGTACTCTACCTGCAGTTAAATTTCCTCCGTTTGTCCATGAAGAACCATCCCATTCATGAGTCGCATTTCTTTGTCCTGGGTCACCTCCAAAAATTAATCCAGCTGTTGAAGTTCCTGCACCAGCTGAAAGACCTATGTCTGTAGGTAAATCAGTTTCTTCAGACCAAGATGATCCATTCCACTCTTCGACATTATCATATCTAGCAGGTGAGTCTGGGTTAGTTCCTCCCATAGCAAGCCCTGCAGTTTGTGGTGATGCCATAGTACATGAATGCCTACCTCTAGCTGTATTTAAATTCGCTGTTTCCGCCCAAGCAGATCCATCATATAATTCACAATTCGCTGTAGCAGTATTATTTCCACCCACACAAATACCAGCATTAAGTGATCCAAAACCTGAACAATATTTTCTACCTAAATTTAAATTTCCACCAGCTGACCATGCTCCTGCTGTGACTACTTGAAATGAGTGATTAAATTCTTCTGTGCCATCTGTATCAGCGTTTCCACCAATATACATACCAGCTGTACCACCTGTAGTATCAGTGGTAGAACCACCCTCATGCCTTGCGGTTGCTAAATCTGATGTCTCAGACCAACTAGTTCCATCATATTGTTCTGTTGTAGCTTGTACTGCAAAACCTGGACTAGCTCCACCACCAAAAATTAAAGCTGATGTTTGATTTCCTGATGTTCCTCCTGATTCATGTGATCCATTAAGATCGGGTCCTTCTGTCCAACTTGATCCATCATAAGATTCTACATTAGTTAGATAAGGTGATCCACCAGCACATAATGCTGCTGTTTGAGTTCCAATACCACAATTATGTGATTTTGGTCGTACTGTGTTTAAATCCCCACCTGCTGTCCAAGTTGCACCACCATATTCTTCTGTGGCATTCGTATCACCAGTTCCTCCCATACATAAAGCTGCAGTTTGTATTCCACATCCACTTGTATCTCTTCTAGCATTTGCTAAATCTCCTGATTCTGTCCATGAACTACCATCATATTCTTCTGTTGTTGCTTTATTAGGTGGTCCACCACCAAATTCTAATGCTGCAGTTTGAGTTCCAGCAGTACCATGTGCTTTAGCACCAACATTTAAAGCTCCTCCTGATAACCAACCAAATCCATTATACTCTTCAACAGTAGTCATAGCACCAGGATTTCCACCAATTACTAGTGCAGCGGTTGGTATCCCTGCTCCTGCAGTGTGACTTCTTACAGTTGATAAATTAGCACCAGCTGACCATGCAGCTCGCCCAGTATATGATTTTATTTTTTTATCAGTTGTATTATACCAAACGTCCCCAGCTGTTCCAGGTGATGGATCAGATGAAAGATATTTAACTTTAAGACCTTTTAATTCAGTATAGTCTGACATTTAAATTCCTTTAGGGGATTGTAATGAAACCTGGCTTTGAACCAATTCTTGCAACTTTATCATCTGCTGATTCACCACCAACATTGTTGTTGTCCCAAGCTGTTCGTGCAAGATCATCCGATGCTTTAACTAAAGCTTGTGCTTCTGCCTTAGTTTTTTCAGTGCCACTTTTATCAGCTAACCAAAGTGCCCCTTTTTCATTATTGCCAATAACCCATACATCAACATAATTAGATCCATCGTGACCTCCATAACCTCTTAGAAAAAAATTTCTTCTATCTTCTGCAGTAAAGAATCCTTTTCCAGTATTAGCGGCTGTGCCATACATAAATAATGCCATATCAATCCTCCTTTTTTACTTTATATATTAATATTATCATAAATCAACTGTCCGTTATAGTTTTTAAAGTTACAGCATCTCCTAATTCTTCAGAGGTAGCAACAGCTCCAGCTGGTGTTTTACCAGTAAATACTATAGCAGCTGATGTGCTTCCACTTCCACCATTTCTATATCTTGCTGTTCCTAAAGAATAAGGTGCATTTGTCCAACTAGATCCATCCCAAGTTTCATTATTAGCAAGTATATTAGGAGTGTTAGGTGGATTTTGACCTCCAACTATTAAACCTGCAGTTACTGTTCCAAAATGATGATATGCATCAGTTCTTGCTGTATTAACATCTGCTACTTCTGTCCAACTACTTCCATCCCACTGTTCAACTTTTGCTACACGAGTACCACTACCTGGTTCTCCACATATAGCTAAAGCCGCTGTTTGAGTTCCTAGTCCCATCAGTTCTTGTCTACCTTCATTTAAATCTCCTTCTTCAGACCAAGATGATCCATTCCATTCTTCAACGTTTGCTACACGAGAAGGAAAAGTTAAACCTCCCATAACCAGTCCTGCTGTTGCTATACCTACTCCTGGAAACTGACCTCTTGCTGTATTTAAATCACCAACTTCCGTCCAGCTAGATCCATCATATGATTCTGTTCTATTAACAGGGACTGTCGCTGGATAAGGCCCATCAACACCTCCTGTTTTTACTGCTGCAGTTTGTGTCCCAAAACCAGCCCCACTAAATTTTTTTGTATTTAAATCTGGTGCTTCAGCCCAAGCACTACCATTATATTCTTCTGTTTGTGCTCTTCCTCCTGATGCATTTGGACCTATAGGTGGAGCATATCCACCAAAACCAATTGCTGCAGTAGCAGGTGCTGCACTAGCACCCATTATAGTTGTTCTTGCTTTATTTACTGAAGGGCCAGATGACCACGCTGTAAGAGATACTCCAACTTTAAATTCGCTATTAGTATCACTATAAAAAATTTCTCCTTCAGTTGCTGTACTCATACTTAAATCTGTAGTAAGGAATTTAATCTTTTTTCCAAATATTGCTTTGTAATCTGTCATTATGTTACATCTACCGTTCTTACTGTTCCAGCTCCTGTAAATTCTTCTGTTGCGTTTGATTTTCCTGGAGATATATTACCACCAACACGAAGTGTTTTACTTGATGGTGCATTGGTGCTAGATCCTGCATCATAAACTGCGGTTGCCATAGATGGTTTTGTTGACCAACTTGTTCCATCATATCCTTCAGTAGCAGTAGAATAAGGAGGTGCATCTCCCCCAAAAGTTATACCAGCTGTTGCGATTCCAGAAGAATCCATACCATATCTAGCTGTATTTAAATTTCCTCCAGCTGTCCATGAACTATTATCCCATTCATAAGTATTATTTACTTGAGTACTAGTATAACCAGCAATAGCAACACATGCAGATTGAGTTCCAAAACCACTTCCAAATCTAAACGATGTTGGAACATCTGTTCCATCTGTCCAACTAGACCCATCATATTCATATGTCTCTGTTGTGTTTGTACTAGCACCTGGCCCTGCTCCACCAGTATGTAAAGCTGCTATTTGTATTCCTACATCACACCCTGCTTGTCTAGCTGCTGGTAAATCAGTTTCTTCAGACCAAGATGATCCATTCCATTCTTCAACTTGTGCTACTACAGTATTTGGTGGAGTATTACCACCGACACTTAAAGCAGCCGTAGAAGTTCCAAGTCCCTGATGATTACGTTTAACTGCATTTATATCTGGAGTTGCTGTCCAAGCTGATCCATCATATGAATATGACTCTCCTACAAATGCACTTGGACCTTCTCCTCCAAAAGCTATAGCTGCTGTTTGAGTACCTGCTCCTCCCATACTTTGAGTTGCTACTGGAAGATTTCCACCACTTGACCAAGCCTCTAAATAAGGTGCTACTTTTAAAGCTTGAGTAGAAGAATTATACCAAATCTCTCCTTCAATAGGATTACTTGGATCACTAGAATATCTTTTAATTTGAAAACCGTGTTCAGCTTTATATGTAACCATTTATCTCCTTAATTATTTATTAGGAGCCAGCCTTGTGTACTATCAGTAAATACTAAAGTGAATGCCGCTCTTTCTGTTGAAACCGTTAAATCATCTGTAGAACCATGAATTTTTTCTGATCCATTAGCTGCAACGGTTAAATTATTTGAATCAAAAGTTCCTGCGTAATCTATAATTGAAACTTGATCTCCTATACTTCCTGCAGGAAGTGTAATTGTAAACGCTGAAGAAGTTGTATTACAAAATACACCTTGACCAGCTGAAGCTGTAAAGTTTCCTGTTTTAACTGCTTGCCAAGAAGTACCACCTGGGTTGTATGTTTTTAAATCTGATGCAGGAATAGTCTTCATTGATCCACCATCATTTACAACTATACCATCCGCATCTGCTAATGTTATAGAACTACCAACAGATGTACCACCATCTAATAAGTTTAATTCTGCTGCAGTTGCTGTAATTGCTGTTCCATTAATTGCTAATTTAGAAGTTACAACGTTAAACGTTGCATTATCTTCAATTCTTGCAACTTCTGTACCATCATATTGTTGGAATATAATATCTTTTGCATCAACCATTGGTTTAATAACAACGTCGCTAGAACTATTTACAAAATCAAGTAAAGCTGTACCACCAGATTTAAGAGTAATATTATTTCCTGCAGCATCTAATACAAGATCAGCTGCACAATCTATTGTTAAATTGTTTGCTGATATAGTTAAATCTGTTCCGTCACCTTCAATTTTTTCTGAAGCTCCACCAAATACAATACCAACGTCATTTGGAATATGTACGTCTGATGTAGCTGTTAAATTAATTTTAGCTCCAGAAGTAATTGTTAAATCTGTGCTGTCTCCTTCAATCTTTTCACCACTACCAAATGTTATTCCAACGTTTGCTGGTATAACTACATCAGCTGTAGCTGTAAGATTAATATTATTTCCTGAAATTGTTAAATCAGTTCCATCACCTTCAATTTTTTCGCCATCATTACCAAAAGTAACCCCAACGTTTGCTGGAACATTAATATCTGTTGTTGCTGTTAAGTTAATGTCATTACCAGATGCAAAAGTAAAATCAGTTCCATCTGAAGAAATATGTTCTCCACCATCGTCATAGAAGTATAATTTTCTATCATCATTAATTCTCATGACTTCATTACCATCGTATTGTTGGAATACTAAGTCATCTGAATCAACACCTAATTTTATAATTTGAACACCTGCAGTACCATCCATATCTAAAGATAGTTGTAGTGTTCCTGCATCTTTAAATTCTACATTTCCACCTGCTGCATCAATTACAACATCATCTCCTGAATCAATTGTTATATCTGCTGAAGTGCTACCATTTCCAATTGTAACTGCTGCATCACCAACTGTAATATCATCTGCTGCTGAAGAAACACCACTTGTAAAATATGTTTTAAATGTTGCAGCACTAGTCATTCTCATTGTGCCACCATCATTATGAAGAATACCATCTGCATCTGCAACTGCTGTAGTACCTCTTGCAGTACCACCATCTATTAAATTAATTTCTGCTGCTGTAGCAGTTACATTAGTTCCACCAATATCAAGAGTAGTCATTGATACTTCTCCAGCTACTGTTAATAAACCATCAGCTACAGTCATTAAATCTGTATCGTCTGTGTGACCTATTGTTGTTCCATTGATTAAAACATCATCAATGTCTAGTGAACCACCAGTAATTAATCCTGTAGTTGTAATTGTAGATGATCCCGTATCAATATTACCAAATCCTGAAGTAATTGATCCTGAGTCCAAAGCACCTGTTGTAACAATACTAGAACTTCCTGCAACTGCCCCATAAATTGAACCAATAGCCGTACCATTAATTGTAATAGCATCTGCTTCTAAAGTTCCATCTATATCTGCATTACCAGAAATATCTAAAGTTGCTGCATCTAATTCTCCTGATAAAGTAATATTAGTAGCACCAGTAATTGCACCATCCATAGCAATAGCACCATTAATATCAATTGTTGTTGCAGCAATTTGTATTTCTGTGTCTGCTACTAAATCTAATTGGCCATCTGTAGATGAATTAATATATAAACCAGTATCTCTAAAAAGAAGTTTGTTAGTTGAATTTAAAGTTAAACCTGTTCCATCAGTATGTGTTAAAGTTGTATCTGAATCTGCACCAAAACTTAATACAGCAGAGTCACTTAATAATTTAAGATCATCACCAAGCACTGCATCTTTTGCTACAGACAATCCACCATCAGTTTGTAGTGATCCATCTGTTGTAGAAGTTGCTTCAGTAGTATCATCTGTTTTTACAATACCACTTGCTGTTATTGTTGTAGCAGTTAATGCTTGTGCAGCAATTGTGCTACCTGCTTGTGCAGTAAAAGTATTTGCAGTGAATTGAAAATCATCAGCGCCTGCAATTCTAATATCTATTTGATCATCTGTATCTGCTGTAATATCTGTATCGCCATCGGCGTCTAAAGTTAATGTTGCACCATTTAAATCATAAGCACCTACACCACCAATATCTGTATCAACAACATCAGTACCATTGCAGTATAAAATTTTTGTTCCTTTATCAGAAGCTCCCCAAGTAACTCCAGTTTGGCCTGATACCATAAACTGAACAGTGTATGCTCCAGAAGTTTGGTTATCTATAATCCACCATTTTTCTTTTGCTGTTACAGTTACAACTTGGTTTCCAGTAATAGTTCCAGTTAAAGCAATAACTGCATTTCTTGCAGAATCCCCTGTGGAACCATCTGAATAAGTTAAAGCTGTTGTTTGTGCACTACCTGCTATAGATTGTGAAACATAACCACGAATTGCTTCTTCTAAAATTTGTATATTGGTATTAGTTTTTGTTCCCCAGTTACCGGCGTTCTCGCCAGTGGTCATTAACTCTGTTCCAATATCAGTATATGTCGATGCCATAATATCTCCTAAGCGCTAGCTACAAACACCTCCACGTCACAAGATGATGTGTCTGCAGTTGCTGTAATATCTACTAAATCATTAAATGAGACTGTTAATGCAGATCCTCCTGCATGCATAGTATCTACAACTCCACCACTATTATCACCAGGATAAATAAAAGAATGTCCAGCGTCTACTTTAATTGCAAACTCTGTACTGTCTTCATCTCTAAATGTTAATGTAATGTGGTTGCTTGAATCTAAATTTGTAATTCTAATATATCTAACATCGTCTTCGTCGAATTGACCTGCTAGATAACTTTTTGATAAATCTGTTGAAGAAGCTGT
>Ga0080013_1004899_pt1 | contig 12872 bp, 28 predicted proteins | sample ETNvirenome_6_85_FD_69236 | JGI IMG/M metagenome (GOLD analysis project Ga0080013, IMG submission 69236) | Marine viral communities from the Pacific Ocean - ETNP_6_85 (SPADES assembly) (version 2) | ecosystem: Environmental > Aquatic > Marine > Oceanic | place: Pacific Ocean | collected 2013-06-19 | reverse complement strand
AACCGTGCTCCCCGCCGGCAGATAACTCGCATCGGGCTTGCCCTCCTGATGATCAAAGGCCATCCACGCTCCGCCGGGGAATTGTGCATCGGCAGCACACAAAGCCTGCTGACTATAAGAAGCCGCGTCCACATCCACAACACAAATTTCAATGTTCATACCGTCCCCTGGGCAAAAGATTTACTTCTTCTTTTTCTTCTTCTTCGTTTCCTTTTTTGCCTCCGGCAGGGGAGGCGGCATCTCCGCGATCAACTTCGCACGCTCCTTGCGTGCGCCCATGCCTTTGCCCAAGCGTGCGTCCAAGAGTGCAAGCTGCTGTGCGGGTGTACGAGAAGCTCTTTCTTCTGCAAGCACATCGGCTCGCTCTTGCAACTCTGCCCTACGCTGACGACCTCTGTTGATACCTCTTGCCATTTTAGTTCTCCTCCCAATCCAGCATACATTCGCCGGGGTGTGGTTCATCATCTTCGGGAAGCTTCTCCTTCCATTCGGCCGGAGAAATCCCGGTCATTACAAACTCCCTAAGTTCAACCGGAATACCTGCCAAAGCATTTTGAATAAGCTCTCCGTTGTGATAGCGGTCCAGCATATCTTGAGTTAGACCTTCGATGAAAAGGGTGGTGGTTTTACCTGTCAAGATTGAAGTTTTAGTGACGTTCATTGTATTCTCCCTGTGTCAATCAGTAACCGATGTAGAAACTGATTTCATAAAACCACGATACCGCCCGGGCAAAAGTTTTACAATTGCAGATTTTTTCAAATGAGTTTCTCCATCGGTTATTCTGTGGTGAGAGATAAAGAGTAAGAGTAAGAGAAAAGGGTGAGAAAAAAGAATCGAAAGGTTCAAGAAATTCAAATCAGTTTCTCCATCGGTTATGGGTCCATAGCGGCAAACCCCAAACCTTTCAACCAACCAGCCGCTATGAGGATAATATGAGCGATAAAACTAATATTTTTGCGAACGAGCACAACGAGTCTCCCGCACAGGTCATTCGTCAGACAATGGCTGTTTCTTTGAGCGATCTCGGTGAATCCGTTATCACCTTCGCCACGAATCGTGGTAAGGGGTCTGGAGCACAGACTTTGCCTGTCGATGAGTTTAGAGAGTATGTCGAGACTCTTGAGGGCTATGTCAAGGACGGTATTCCAGAGTCGGAAGAAGAGTTGCTTTCAGCCTCCGAGACGGTTCGTCGGACAATCAAGCAGGAAGATGGCGTGATTAGCTTTCGGGTTCGTAGCGGAAAGGGTGCAAAGCCAGCAAGGGTGACTGCTGATGACTTCTCGGAAGTGATTGAGTTGCTTCGCAGCACTGTGGACTCTGTTGAGGCGGCTGGCGCAAGTTTGGTGGCCCCTGCCGATGCAGACGCAGACGCAAGCGAGTAAGTATAACAACAAAGTTAGGCGGCGGGTATTTACCCGCCGCCCCCATTGGGAGGACAATATATGTCGATGGATAATCCAGAGCATCGTAAGTTTGTGTATGGGTTTGCGCGTGACGCTTTGAAGCGAAACGCAACACCGGATCAGGTAAAATATGCTTTGGAGCTTTTGTCTCCACTGTCAGGACATAAGGCTCTTGGCTTTCGAGTAAGGCTTCAAGCCAAGCAAGATGGCAAGCCCTGGAGTTGGAGCAAAATGTAATTTCATTTTTCTTAAAATATAATTTGTTTTTTCCTGGACCCATTCGTATGATAATGGGACCGCAGGGCAAAAAGTTGACATTCAAATGTAAATCTTTTGCCCGGAAATTTATTAAAATGAGTTTCTACATCGGTTATTGATTGGTGTAGCGAGACAGTTCATTGAAAATTTGAAATGACCCCGGCTTTCGGGTCACTAAATCCAAGTCTTATTACCGGATCTTGGACCTCGTAAGAGGATAGAAAGAACCCCGTTTGAGAAACGGGGCGTTTACACGCCCCCGCCGCTCAACTGTAAGGGGGGATGAGTTAACGGGCGTGGTAGCCCCGAGAATCATCTGGTAGTTGGACGCGTGAGCCTACACACCACTGTAGGAGTGCTGCCGAAGACATCTGCGGACTTGTAGATTCATCGCAGAAACGGGATAAGGGCTAACCATGAAAAAGGTCATGGTAAGTTGGGGAGATCCAATAGAATTTAACTTCTGGAGTTAGAAGTCTCTCTGATAAAATCGGCAACGATTTTATCGTCCCGAAAGGGGTTATGAGGACGCCTTACCATGAGGCAGAATCATAGCGTGTGACAAGAGGGGGAAGTGTACAGCTTACCAACTTGAGCACAGAATGACGATCAGAAGTATTGCTTGCTGTTCAGCGCCTACAAAGGGCGAGAACAGGGAGAAAGCTTGTGCAGGGTGTTTACCTACCCGTGTGCGTACATCTAACCGAAAGGGACAGGTCAATTATTGATTTGATGGTCACAAGCAGATAGGAAGACGTGCTAATACCTATCCCCTTTTATAAAAACCCCAGCTTCGGCTGGGGTTTTTTATTTCCCGGGCAAAAGTTTTACATGCGTATGTGATTTTTCAAATGTGTTTCCGCATCGATTATTGATAAGGGTACGGAGGTGTTATATGCTTCTTAAAGAGGCCAAGAAAATTACAGGACACAAGTCAGGACTTGGCGCGCCTTCGAAGATGCCCGGTTTCTCAACCAGCCTTAGCGCATTTGCCTGTAAGACGGGTTCAAAGCTGGCCAAAATAGAGGGAAGCGTCTGCAGCAAGTGCTATGCATTCCGCAACAACTATAACTATCCTAATGTAAAGTCTGCGCATCAAGCAAGGCTTGCGGCCTTAGAGCATCCCCAGTGGGTTGAAGCCATGACCCTACTCGTCGGTCATTACACAGAGGAGGCCGACCCATATTTTAGAATCCATGACAGTGGAGATATACAGTCTGAGAAGCATCTTGAGATGTGGATTAGTGTTGCACGGAACTTGCCTTGGGTAAAGTTTTGGATGCCCACAAAAGAGGTTCGATGGACAAAAGATGTTTGGGCTAAGACTGAAGACTGGCCTGAGAACCTCGTTGTTAGATTGTCAGCCCCGATGATTAGCCAACTCCCTCCTCAAAGTATGAAAAACTTTCCTACCTCGACAGTCCAGTCTCAGACTGGATTTAGCTGTGGAGCACCCACGCGAGGAAACAAGTGCGGGCCATGTAGAGCGTGTTGGACATCTACTGTTAAGAACATTGATTATCACGCTCAATAAGGCTGGCAGTGCAAAAGATTTACATTTGAATTGCAAATCTTTTGCCCAGAAAAAAAGGGTGCCGAAGGATAGTCTGGTTACTAAAACACTCATTTCAGAGCTATCGCCAGACTACCTTCGGACTCCGCCGTAACGGCGAGCAATTTGTAATTTAATAATTACGGTTATTAAACCTTTTGTTACTCCTGTTTACACCCATGGCCGACACTATGTGTGTGACCAAATCAAGAACTAAACAATAGCGCAGCTTTTGGTAAAGTAACCGCTCGACAGCCCGCTCATTGAACCCGAATTTCAACCGGTATAGTCAACGTTCGTGACGGCCTTTCATGTTGCCTCTTTGCTTTGCCTTCGCTTTTCCTTGCACTCTAAAGTAACTGGTGTGGAAACAGATTTTAATTTTTTAACCCCAGCCCCGCTGGGCAAAAGTTTAACATACTGCATTGGCACGCTGTCTTTGCAAGAATCATGCCAATGATACAATTTATTTGTAAAGAAATTGGCACCGATTACTCCTCGATAGTGACGCTGCTGTTGCTTGAAAGGGAGATTAGATGGGACATTTGTTGATGATTGCTGGACCCGCTGTAACGGCTTTGCTGTGGGGTTCAGTTGGGCTTCTAATCATATCTGAAATGTATGATATGTATAAGGACGTTAGAAAGTATTGATATAACAATAAATAAAGAGTATTACTAAATGATATGACCCCGCACACTCAATATGCGAGTTTTTTTAAGCGTCGGCACACAAAATTACTTTTAGTTTTGATGCTTATTGATTTACTTGCAACGATGGTGTGGTTTTATTGTTTTGATGTACCAGAATTAAATCCAGTTTTAGCTGGCCCAATTGAAGAGTCATTAATTAGTTTCGTTATAACAAAACTAATGTTATCTCTCCCGAGTATTTATTTAATAAATAAATTTCTTTACAAAAGAATCTCCCAGATTGGGATTGCATTATTACTTACTGCTTATATATCAGTAAGTATAATTCATTATTATATTTTTATTAAACTAATAACAGGTTAACCTGGGCAAAAGTTTGACATATCAAACAGAAAGGAGGGTGACCCCAGTGATTACTGGAGCCACCCTTGGCGGGGAGGAACTTTGCGCACACGCGCACATTGTGCGTACAGTATGTGCGCGTGTGTACGCTATTCAGTCAGGGTTTCAGATGCCGCTTCAACTGGCTCGACAGTTGACCGGAGAAGCTCAACGACTTCTGCAAAATCATCTGCACCCACTTTGGCGGGCTTTGCACCCTTGCCACCCCGCACTCGGAAGCTAATCACTCCCTCATCCTGACGGATGGTGCGACGGACCATTTCTGCTGCTGACAGATTCTCATCTGTATCCTCTGGAATACCGGACTCGATGATTCCCTCCAGCGTCGAAACGTACTCTCTGAACTCGGCAACCGGAACCACTTGGGAACCAGTACCCTTGCCACGATTGACAGCGAAGGAAACAACTGCGATACCGTTATCATCGAGGCTAACATTCATCGTTTGACGAAGTATTGCAACGGCGGATTCGTTGTGTTCGTTGGAAAAAATGCTCTGCATGATAGGCTCCTTTTGTTTTCCCCGCCTCGGGGCTGAAGAGTTAGTCCCTTACGAGTATGAATAACCGATGTAGAAACTGATTTCAAAAAATACAGACCCGGGCAAAAGTTTAACATCCCCTTGCAATAACCATACCAACCTCGTTGGGCAAAAGATTTACAAGTGTAACTTTTGGGGCATTACATTTTATTTGGCACAGTTTTTGCATCGGCTACTCCAGTGTGAACCCTGCAACTGACGGGCCTGTTGGCCGGAGGCATACCATGATTGAGTCTATTTTCAAAGGTAATACATACCGTTTCTGCAAGACTGATAAGGGCAACTATTGGGTCGGAGCAAACCGTTCTCTTGGTGGTGGTTGGGGTTCTAACTACTACCCAGGAAATAACTGTACTGCTCCGATGTGTATTTGGGGAGAGCTGGTAGAAATTGCTATTGCTTCTGGTGTTCCTGCTGAATCATTCTGTAGTCCAAAGCCTGAAGTGAAAGAGAAAAGAGAACGAGTTTCAAAGAAAAGTAACAGGCCAAGTATTTCAATCTTTGGTGGAGAATAAAATGTCTGACAAACCACAATCGTCAAATGATATAATCAACGCTGCTGTTGAGGACTTCTTGAATAATGGAGGTGAGATTGTTCGCCTCCGGTATGCTACTCAAAAGGACCAAAGCAAGGCTCAACGTCGTGTCTATCACGAAGATAAAGCTACGGCAGGTAGTGAAAGGTCAAAGGATGTACTTGCGCGTGAGGATGCGAAAGAAAAGACTATGATTTTCTCAAAGACTGACCGTTGGAGGGAGGAATAATGGACTTGGAAGAAAGCGATAAACTTTCAGAAGGTCTTTATGAAGCCATTAGTGGCCTCCTTTACAGGGAGGCTATGCATACCGAGTTAGACCTTGAAGATAAAGATACAATAAAAATCATTGCTGATGTTTTGAGAAAGATTGCTGATGATATTCACCTAATGGGAATTGGAGAGTAAAATGCACCGTGTAACAGCTATTCGTAATCATCCAAAGGTAGGCGCAGGTTCGTGTACGTCTGTGGATGAGTGTTGGGATGATAAAGACATTATTGAATTCCTTGATGAGAATGATGTTCAAACCGAAGAAGGCGCAATTGAATGGGCTTTGGAACAAGAAGGTTTGTTTCTTGAGCAGGGTTTGAATCAGCGTTGGGGAGAGGATGATGACCCCCAGCTTATTGCTTGGAATGAATGGAATGAAGGCCAATGAAAGATATTTATAAATTGGACCTTGAATGGCAATACACAATGCTTGCCCATCATGTAAAAGAGTTTCTTACTGAAGCTTCTAACTTTGAAGAGGACGGCATCTATCCGGTTGTTGATGATGATTTAGAGCCTATGAGAAAAAGATTGGAAGTAATCAAAAGGATTATGGAAAAAGCGGAGCAGGTGGGATGTCAAAGTTTTGCCCAACCGGGGCTTGTGCAAGATTATGAGCTAATTCTAAATAGATGGCCTGAGTCTCAAATTTGTATGGACTGCGAGCATAGCGTGTTTATACTAAATGAGCCTTCGTCTACATACGCATGTGAAAGAGGCGTACAGCTTGGTTCATGTGCTTCTTCATGTCCAAGGTTTGAGGAAAAAGAAGAAGAGGAGATTCTATGAAAAAGTTATTCAAAGTTACCTTGGCTTGTCTATTGGTATATGGGCTTTTGTATTGGGCTGTAAATAACCCAAACAGTGCTTCATCTGTCAAGACCACTATTGATAATACGGCAGATTCAGTGGTAGGGAAAGCTAAAGATATTGCCGACAACCTAACAGACGAGGAATAAAATGCCTAATTGGTGTTACAATAAGTTGCAAATTACAGGGTCAAAAGCTGATATCAAAAAGTTTAGAATGAAGGCTAACGGTCATCAGCAAAACTATAATGAATTTAGTGGTCCCCAGAATGGGAAGTGGCCTATCCACGATGACATTAGGCTGGAGTCTTTGGTGGCTTCTCCTCCAGAGCCAGGAGATATTGTAGAGTTTTCTTTCCATGCTCTTGTTCCTGTTCCAGATGAGTTTAGATGCTTTCCTTATGATGATACACGCGCAAGAGAGCTTGGAGAGCTTGTAGGGATTCCTCGCCCGTATGGTGGCTATAACTGGGAGTCTTTGAACTGGGGTGTAAAATGGGGCGCGTGTGATAGTGTGCTCGTAAATGAGGAAGACTTTTGCTTGGAATATGAATTCAATACAGCTTGGGGTCCACCCGGTGTCTTTATGGAAAGGGTTGCAGAACTCTTCCCTAATCTTCACTTTGAATTGGACTATTCTGAACCCGGAATGGGCTTCTGTGGACAGATGGTTCTCAGCGAAGGAAGTCTTGTTCATGAAGATTATAATGAGTATCATGAAGAGGAGGAAGAGTGATGAATAACGAATTTCTACAATATATAGAAAATAAAATTGCCGATGCAAATCCTGATGATAATGAATTAGAATTTGATAAAACTTTGCTATCCCTACATAAGAAAGGAATGTTAGAAGTAGAGATGTGTGATGGAGAACCTTTCTTTAGTATTTCAAACAAAGGAGAAGAGGCTGCGATGAACGAAGTTGCTTTATCCTTTGTAGACCCAGGGGAGGCATAGATGAAAAACTTTTGCCCAGAATTTATTATTCTACTTACAATTTCTTTGTTCGCAGGATGCGTTTCTTACGAACCAGAAGAAAACACAGAATGTCTTTATATCTTTGATAGGATTATAAACATTCAAGACGTAAGAGAAGCTTCGCGAAAAGATTTTGACATTACAGTGCAATACAAAAAGCAGGGCAAAGTCTCTGATGCTGTATGGCATCAAGAGTATCATAGATGGACAGAGCAAGAGAATAAGCTTGCAACATCTGCTAACACCTTGTATGAGCAAGCACGTGCAAACTCATGCTTCTAAACAAATAGGAAGGATAATGAGAGAAGAAGAAGAAACACCGTACCCAGGATGGGGTGCATGTGAGTTGTGTGGAGAAGTTGATCCTTGTGCTGGGTGTGTTTCTCCCGAGCAAGTTCTTAATGTCAAGCAGACACTCACAAGCGTGAGCAAGAGCTTGTATCGAGCAGTAAAGTCTGCCAATCCATTAGATCAGGGAGATATGAAAAAAATTAATTCTGTTTTGGCATCTATTATTAAAAGATAAAAAGTCGCAGGTGAATGTGGAAAATCTTGTTGGACATATTATTCGGGAAGTTGACCTTAGTGCTAATGGGTTTAACCTGATTATCAAAACAGAATCTCATAAGTTTACTTACCAGACAGAAGGGGATTGTTGCGCGCACGCGTACATTCTTGAGCTTCGTCCAAATGATGTGGCTGATATAATTGGTCACGAAGTAGTGAGGGTTATTAGGAATGGCTTTTCAAAAGAAGATCCCGAAGGTTGGGGAACAACTGATACAGAGTTTATTTCTGTTCAAACCCATAACGGTGATCTGGATTTCGAATTGAGAACAGAGCACAATGGTTACTATTCTGGTTGGATTAACTTCGTCAGTAAAGAGTCAATCTGGCCTATTCATGATGACATTAGAGAAGAGGCTATGGCCCTTCTTGAAGCAACGGAGTAATAAGTGAGATATCGCTCAAACCACAGCATTGTCGTTCTTGTCGAAGAAGAGTACGGTTATCGAACCTGGATTTGGTTGACTGGAATGTCAGCCGAAGAGGTGAAGGCATGGTGGTCAACCAAAAAGACTGTCAATGCCTTCTTTTATGATGGTCCTGTTTCCTTTCCTGGCGAGGTTCACCGGATTTATCATGAGTCTGCACATATGCGTGAGATCATGGAAATGGCAGCGAGCAGAGAAGGAGAAGAGAGCAAACACTTCACAAATGATGAGACAGAGTTCTATTTGGCAGAGGAAGGTGAGGGGAGAACCATCATTCCTGTCTCGGAGAAGCTTAAGCTCCCAGAGGATCATTGGTACATGCACTTGCATACGGACAATGATAGCTATATGACAACTGCCGATGGCGAAGTCATTAAGCACGAAGGTTGGGTTTCAAATGAAGAATACTTCAGTGATGATTACGAACCCTGTCAGGAAGCTGTAGATGAAAGTAATAAAGCTATGTGCAATTTTATGAATAAAATTATAGAGGAAGAAACAGGCAGTCAAGATGGAGATAACTCTAACGATAGAGACTCTGAAGAGTATAATTAAAGTATACAAGGATTCTTCGGAGATTGAAAAGCATTACAATGTAATGCTAGATCTTATAAGAGATTTGGAGTTACGCTCCAAAGAAGAAGGCGTGCCAGAAAAAATTGCTGCATTGGATGAGATATTAGATTTACTAGGACAGATAATGTTAACAGCAGCAAGAGATATAGAGGGATAAATAATATGAAATTTTTAGCATCAAAGAATGTTAGTTTGGCATGTGCATTATTTAACGGGGTGTTTGCCGTTCATTCATTTGCAAATGGTAGTATGCTGTTTGGGTGTGTGTGCGCGATCTTCTGTGCGTTTTGTACAAAGAATTACTTACGCGCCCGTAGCTCAGATGGATAGAGCATCGGCCTTCTAAGCCGAGGGTCATAGGTTCGAATCCTATCGGGCGTGCCATTTCAAAGGAGAGAAAATGATTAATTTAATACTTCCAATAATGTTTGCTTGTCCTGCAATACATACACCCGCAAGAGTACACTACTCAGATATACGCGGAATTGATGAGGTATGGATTGATGAACCATTCTTAAGAGAGGTTAGACAAAATTCTATTTTTGCCAGCGAGGTTAAACCAGAAGCTTTAATTTATTCTAAAAAAATAAACTTTTGGGTAGATGGAAAATGGGTTGGACACGGTAAAAATAGACACTATGTAGCTGGACACTGGGAGAAGAGAGTTGTTGTTCCCCCGTCTGATCGCGGATACATATGGGTGCCTGGACACTACACTCGTAAGCCGTCAAAGGATGGGCGTGCGCGTGGATGGGAGTCTGGACACTGGAAGAAGAAATGATTGAATTTTTTATTCTTATTTGTGCTATGGCAGCAGCTTTTTGTGTTGGGAATATATTGGGATATACCAGTGGTAGAGAGTATGGCGAGAAGAAGGCTAAGTTTGAATCCCTTATGAGACACGCGCATGTTCGTACAAATATAGAACGAGAACAAATGATTGATCATATTTCACGCCAGTCTTTGGCTTTCTCTCAAAAGCAGAAGCAGTGGATTAAAGTTTATGATGCAGAAATTATAGATGAGTAGGAGAAGTTATGTTTGTTATTGAAAGAGGTGGAGTTACATGGGGCGAGCGATTTTACGTTGGCCATAATTATATGACCAATACCCCGACTTGGGGGCCGTTGAATCATGCTGTAGAATACCACAACAAGTCTCGTGCAGTTTCTATGAGTTATAGAATTGATGACGAAGAAGGCATTTATACTACAGTAGAAAATACTGAAGACTTTCCTAACGAGGAAGAATAATGATTGATGACTTGGAGCAAATTGTCGCTTTGCGGGCGGATTATGATATTTATCAGAAAGAGCGCGAAGCTGCCACCAGAGCTGCCCTTGATTTGTGTCCACTGCATATTAGACAGTGGCTTGTTGACTGTACGGCCTCTGAAGATGGTAAAGCTTATTCTTCAAAAGAAGAGGGTGATGAGGTAGAATGGTTTGATGTTGGGCACAATGCAAGTCATTATTTCTCCTTCGGAGTTAGGAGTGATGGAGTTTTTATTAAAAAAACCAATGGAGATGAGTATAATGAAGAGTGCCAGTGCTGGTATAATGCCACTACCGTCAGAGTTGTGACTGTTGAAGAGATTTGTCAAAGCTATTGGGGACACTGGTAAATGGTATCCTTGGGAAGATCCGATGCAATTTTAGCATCGGATATAATTAGGCTATATCTCCAACGAACAGCAACAATGCGTTCTGTTCGTGGTGACAACCTAACGGAGTATGATGAAGAGGTTAGGAATCTATTAGAATTTATCGAGGTTCAACTTAATTCCATAGCCGTTGAAGAGGGCGGTCAATAGATGGTTGCCCAATTTTTGGGCAAAAACTTTACATTTAGTATAATAAAAAAACAAAAGGAGGTAGTTATGGCTACAGTAGAAAGTAAGTGGGAAGAGATTAAAGAGTTAGTGGCATCTTTAGAAACTGATGTTGTAAAAAATGCTAGTGGCAATGCTGCAGCAGGAACCAGGGCAAGAAAGGGCCTTCGGACTCTGAAACGAAATGCTTCTGACTTAGTTAAGTTAACCCTTGGAAAAGAAGTTGATTAAATAAGTCAGTGCAAAAATTTGACATATAGAACAAACGAAGGCCCACCTAGCGATTAAGCTAGGTGGGTTTTTTCGTTTCAGAGTATTATCTACTCGTCGTCACACTCCTCGTCATCCTCGTCATACTCCTCGGAGTAATCCTCATCGAGAGAAGCTTCATCAGCCGCCTCATCTTCGAGGTCTGGAGCATCCTCAATAGCCGGTCCAGAGAGGGACTGACCAGCGGCTTCTACCGCCTCGACAGTACCAGTCAGAAGTTCGCAGACTTCATTGAACTGTGCCATAGGAATCTTGGCAGGTTTCGCACCCTTACCCGAACGAGTACGGAAGCTTACGATACCGTCCTCAACTCGAATGGTTCGACGGATGGTTTCAGCAGGAGAAAGAGACTCTTCCTCGCGCTCTTCAATACCAGCATCAGCATAGCCTTGAAGAGTGCTAACCACATCGGAGTAATCATCAACTCCGATAACCTGTGCTCCAGAACCCTTACCTCGGTTAGTAGCAAAGCTAACCGTTGCAGAACCAGCATCAGACAGAGAAACAGCCATTGTCTGACGAATCACCTGAAGAGGGGACTCTGTGTTATCATTAGAAAAAATTGCAGTCTTGTCGCTCATTTGTTTTGTCCTTTCGGTTTGGTTGTCGTAGGCGACTGCCTACGAGATAGAGTAACCGATGGCGAAATCGATTTCAAAAAAAATATAATTTGTTAATTAAATATGATTTTCATTGTTATTAAATTGAACCGCCGGCACGAGAGAATTTTTAACTGATGTTAGATGGCCATGTAATGCAGCTTAAAAAACATGTCTCCAGGAGCTCTTAACTTTAATTGAGGTTAGATGGATATGTAATAGGCTTTAAAAAAAGAGATGCGGGCTGCCTGGGAATTTTAATTAATATTAGACAGCTATGTAATGCGCTATGAAAGCCCGGTCTTTGCCGGGCAAAAGTTTTACATATCGTTTTGTTGGACCCATCCCTCAAGCATATCAAATACGATAATCGGAGTGGGCAAAAATTTAACATCTTTTAATTTAGATGGTTTAATCCATTGATAATCAGAGGACTCCCAATCTATCTTAACCTTTCCTTTCCACTTCTTTGCAATATAGAAATCAATATCTTTGTTGTCATCTTTTGTTACAGTATAAAAATAAATTAGGTCAGAGGCTTTTACCCTTAGATTGGTTTCTTCTCTGGTTTCTCGGATAGCACACTCCTCGGAAGTCTCTCCGGCATCAGCCCCGCCACCTGGGAAACACCAATGATCAACAAATGTTTCAACAGCAGAGCTTCTCTTAACAAGAAGAACCTCATTATCTTTATTAAATAAAACTATAACAGCAGCATAAAGCATTTCGATTACTCCTTCTTAATTAAAACACATCATTTGTTTTGGGCAAAAGTTTAACATATGGATCTTATGAGACATTGTCTCTATTCATTATACCAGGCGAAAAAAGATGTAAAGAAATTTTTTAACGATAGTTTCCCATCGTCTATTGATATGTGGAGAGGTATGTCTGGCCCATTAGAGTCGTAGTAATAAGGGCAAAGAAATACATTGTTTAATTATTTAACTTACACACCAGACTTTATATTATTATTTTGGTATTGGTTGAGTTAATAAAAAACTTAACATAGTGTCTTGTTTTGGTTGGAAATTTTGTAAAATAACTAGGTAAAGTTTATCTAGTATCTTTTCAAATCTTAATAAAATATTTAACAAATAAAAGAGTAGTGATAATGTCACATATAAATAACGGATTGAATTTCTATGTCATGCAATTAGATGATGAATCTTACGGGGTCTACAATCTATTAACAGA
>Ga0080013_1004898_pt1 | contig 12875 bp, 21 predicted proteins | sample ETNvirenome_6_85_FD_69236 | JGI IMG/M metagenome (GOLD analysis project Ga0080013, IMG submission 69236) | Marine viral communities from the Pacific Ocean - ETNP_6_85 (SPADES assembly) (version 2) | ecosystem: Environmental > Aquatic > Marine > Oceanic | place: Pacific Ocean | collected 2013-06-19 | reverse complement strand
AACGAGTGTCTCAAATCAGCCCTCGCCGCCAACGGCACCGAGATGAAAGCAGCGGTTGTTGACCGCCGCCGTAAACGCAAGAAACGGAGGAAGAAAAAACATGGCTAAAAAGTGGATACAGAAAGCTATCAAAAATCCCGGTGCGCTCCGGAAAAAGCTGGGGGTCAAAGGCAACAAGACCATTTCTGCCAAAAAGCTGAACAAGGCAGCGAAATCCAAAAATCCCACCACCCGGCGGCAGGCCAATCTGGCGAAGACGCTTAAAACATTTCGCCGCAAAAAATAGAGTATAGCTTTCCACATAGAGTATGCTACCATGGTGTGTGGCTCATATTTTGAGCTACCTAGATGTTTCACGTGGAACATCTATTACCAAGGAGCTAACTAATGAAAATTGAAAAAAATATCCCTATACATGGTGAAAGCAAGTATGCGTTTGTGCGTGAGATGGAGATAGGAGATAGTGTTTATTTTGATGATTTAGAGGAGGCACGGAGAGGGCTAGATGGAATGCGTTCCACCAGAGGGCTACCCGGCAGGAGATATATGTATCGAAAACAAGACGCAGGTGGCGCTAGAATTTGGAGAATCGAATGAAAAAACTATTCTCCCACGAAGGCAAAGGAGCCATCACAGCCTCCGCCCTGGTTAAACTTACCACACCCTCCGGCGACGTCGGCCCACGCATATACCGCGTCATCCTAGACGGCAAAGACGCCGATGAAATCAATCAGAAGATTGCCGATTATGTAGAAAGCCTCAAACCCCATTACCTCAACCTGCACAAGGTGGAACCCTCCATCGAATGGGAAATCCTCTGCGACGGCGAATGTATCGGGATCGGTTGCATAAAACCTACTATATAGCTGTGGCTGGAGAAAGCGAATGAAACGCAGACTCGCGGTTACCCCCATTAACTTGGATGAAGCAAACGCCTTTGTGGCTGAGCATCATCGGCATCACAAGCCTGTGCCTGGCGCAAAGTTTTGTGTGGCCGTGTCACAAGAGGGTGTGGTGCGAGGAGTGGCTATTGTCGGCAGGCCTGTTGCTCGGCATCTTGATGATGGCTGGACGTTAGAGGTAAATCGGTGCTGCACAGACGGTACGCGCAACGCCTGCTCAATGCTGTACGCAACAGCGTGGAAGGCTGCGCGAGCAATTGGATACACAAGTTTGATCACCTACACACTAGAATCAGAGGGCGGAGCCAGTTTACGAGGCGCAGGATGGCGATGCTTGGGCAAAGCGACAACAAAGATCGGCCAAGGGTGGAGTGTTAAAAGCAGGCCCAGGGTGGACACACATCCGTTGCAGCAGAAACTCAAGTGGGGGGCATAAAAAAGCCCCGCAAGACGTACAAAAGGAATGTAATGAGGATGATGGCTAATCATTTGTGGAGAATCAGTTAGAATGAAATTCAAATTAATAAACGGCACTTTAATCGCAAACTGCCAGGAAGCACATGAATTCCTGGCGCTGTGCTTGGATGAGGTTGAATTGTTCAGCAAGGAAGGGCTTAGGACGTTAGCGCAGAACCGTAAGCTCTGGCCTTTATTGAGAGATATATCGAAGAACGTAACGCTTTTTGGCGAGACACACACGCCAGAGATTTGGAAGCACATAATTTCTGCTGCTCACAAAGACCAGTATTTTGTGAAGGGCAATGTATCGGGATCGGTTGCATAAAACCTACTATATAGCTGTGGCTGGAGAAATATTTTTTTTTATTTTTGAAAAAAATAGCCGTAACCGGCGTAACGCCGTAACCAATGGCCCGGGGGCCACGAACCAAGGGGCTTTCGGCGGTTACGGCAAGGTTACACGGTTATGTTTTAGTAACTAGACAAGCTTAATATCGATATTCCGTTTATGCGTTTTGAAATCGTTTTTTATTTTTTTTTATTTCTCTGGCTACAGCTATATAGGGATATTTTGACAATGGGCCTCTGCCCACATAAACTCTGGCAATGGATAACAGCAAAGCCTTGTGCGCTCGACCCAAGAAGATCAGTAGGCGTGTTCCCCTTGAGCATAAAAAACTAACTAGAAAGCAGGAGCTTTTTGTAAAAGAGCTTGTGTCGAAGGATGGTCAGATAACTAAACGGGATGCGGCCATTAATGCGGGATACCCAGCCGGTTCAGCCCATAGCCGGGCCAGTGAACTGACTAATCCTGTTAGGTCACCCCATGTGGTGAAAGCCATTCGACTGTATAGGGCGGAATTGGATGCCAGGTTTGCGGTGGATTACAAGCGTCATATTCGTAAACTGGCAGAGCTTGGCGAGAAAGCAGAAGAAGCAGGGAATTGGCAAGCGGCGATAGCTGCCGAGAAATTCAGAGGTCAGGCTGAAGGCAATATTTATATCAGTAAGTCTGAAGTACGCCATGGCAGCATAGACTCGATGTCTCGGGATGAAGTATTGAAAGCGTTGCAGGAGTTGAAAGAAACTTATGGTTCAAACAGTTCCGTGGGAGTTAAGCCAGAAGAAGCAGAGGAAGAAGCCGCAGAGCGAGAGCAAAGTCTGGATTCAGTTCAAAACAGCGGTGAAGAAGCTGCAACCGAACTGGAAGCTAACGCGGCTTGAAACCTGGAGCTTGCCAGGTGTTCCTGATGTCCTGATCCTAGACCAGAAAGCCACCTTCCAGTTAGTTGAATTAAAGTACACTCGTACAAATGCTGTTCGTGTTAGCCCCCACCAAGTTAGTTTCCTGTCGTCTCATTCCGAGGGCTTAGTTTGGCTGCTCGTTAAAAGAGATCCGATTAGTGCGCCAGCCCAGTATTATATGTATCGTGGTGACGCCGTTATGGACGTCGCAATGGAAGGTTTAACGGTTGAACCTTACTTCCTCGGAGACTCAATAGATTCGGTTATTGAGTTGATTGCAACACACCGATAAAGTATAATTTGTGTGGTAACCAGAAGAGGGAAGCTTATGTTTTTTTTACTGAGGTGGTTGGAGAATTTGCATAAACCTGAATCTCCAGCCGATATGAAAAAGCGACTGCAGCGGCGGATCGCAAAGAATGAAAGAAAAAGCAAGAAGGCAATCGAAAGCAAGGAGGACGTCCCCTAAAATCCACCTAGGAAGATTTCGTTAAAAGCATTCCCAGCAGAAAATCTTCCGCCATCATGACTCCTAGCAGTAATTGAACTGCGCGTTATAGGAGTGACTATGAAAATTCTCAGAATCGAAGAAGTGGCCCGTCAGACTGGTCTCAGCCCTTCGTCAATTTACAAACAAATCAAGCTCGGCTTGTTTCCGAAGGGCGTGAAACTCACGGCTCGTGCCACGGGGTGGAATGAAGAGTCTGTCCAGGAGTGGATCGCCGCTAAACTTGGTGTTAAGGATGACGAGCGGGCTAGAGAAGGGTGAATTCCGAAATCAAGGGGCTTTTTGCCCCTTTTTTTGGTTGATTCTCCACATGAATATCGTATAATGAAATGGTGTTAAATAGGAGCTAGAAGATGAGTAATTTTCTAAATTTTTATGAGTGCTACAAGTGTCAACACAAGTGGCAAGATGTTTATAAGTGCGCAGCGGGGGATATGTGTCCGGAGTGCGGTGCAAAGTCTTGTGAGCCGTATCGCAGTGATGACATTGATGACAAGGAAGAAGTAAAGCAGGTTTATCTCGCCGTTGAGATGTATCACGGCACTCTTAGTGGCATAGAGGTTTATGACCATGAACCACCCGCTGATAAACATTCGGAATGTTCCGCAGATGGGCGCTGTCCCGAATGCCAAGAGGAGTTAAAGGGGGCCACGGCTTATGGCTGTGATTCTTGCGGTTGGGGTGATTACGAATGGGACGACTCGACGAGACTGTGGGGGCCAATAGATGTTATTACCGATAAAGTGGGGGAGAACACAGATGAGTATTTTTGCAAAGATTAAGTGGGACACGGAGGACATTGCATCCGTCCGTCCAGATTGGGATGTGGCGAAAGTAGAAGAGGCGGCATCCTACGTGAGGTCAGGTTTGGTGGATAGAAGTGTGGAAGAAGGATGGGAGATTTTAGAGACTTTGTTAGAAATTTTTGAGAAAGACAACGACGAGAACTTTTAAAAAGTTCTATGAAATCCGCATAAAGTATGCGACAATACGGGTGGGGCAATTCGGCCCTATTTGGAGCTAGTTATGCATACAATAGAACACACAATCGAAAATGATGATAGGAGCTTGGCTCGTTTTATACAGACGGTTCAAGAGCAGAACGCGAGGAAGCGGGACTTTACGGCGAACACTGCGATAGTGCAATTCCGCACTATTACTGGGGAGGAGCGCGGATTCGGTCGCCGTTACCCCGAGCCTGTTAGCCAATTGGTGTTGGAACGGGACGCGGGTTTGCCCACTACGATTCTGGATTGTAATAAAGTTGCGCGAGATCAGATTGCCGCCAAGGCCGGTATTGATGTTCGGACTTTCGAGCGTTTCCGTACTCATTACCCCGAGCAGTTTGATCCACTCATCAATCAAGTATTTCAGCGCGAACCAGCGCAGCGAATCATTCGTAGTTATATGGATAGTGACACGAGAGGTACAGCGCGAGCGGTGGTATCAGATAAATTTAAAACTTTCGACAATATCCATTTGGTGGAAGCGGCGCTTCCGCAGTTACTGGATTCCGATGCTCAGTGGAAAATAGTCAGTGGCGATGTTACCGATATGCGTATGTACCTGCGTCTGAAATCGGAAGTTATCACCGGAGAGGGAGCGGCGGTTGGCGATCTGATGGCACTGGGACTCGGACTTTCGAATAGTGAAGTTGGGCACGGCAGCGTGAATATCTTCCAACTGTTCTACACTTTGTCGTGCCTCAACGGAATGCAAACCGGGAACAACCATCGCAGCACCCATATCACCAGTGCTAGGGCAGAGACGGATACCTGGGGACTGCTGACAGATGAAGCAAAGGATGCCGACAACCATGCGCTTGAATTGAAAGTTCGTGATCTCGTAGGCGGAATGGCGAGTCGTGATGCTTTTGATGAGGTAATCGAGAAGATGCGGCTGGCTTCTGAAGACATAATCACCGGGTCACCCAACCAGGCCGTTGAAGCATTGGGCAAAGTGTTGCAACTCCCCAAGAAAGCTACTGGCAATGTATTAGACGGTTTGCTCGCCACGATTGGACAGGCTGGCTATGCTGGAAATCCAGTTAGCCGCGCCACTATGGTCAACGCAGTAACAGCGGTGGCGAATACTGCCCAACCTGATGATGTCGACGATTGGCAAAAATTGGGCGGTAGAGTATTAGAATTGCCGAAGTCAGATTGGCAGCGGGTAGCTATGGCGGCTTAGTCTTTATTGATTGAGCATTTAACCCCGCTCCGGCGGGGTTTTTTATGTCTGGTATTTGCCCATATATGCGACTATAATGTGGTTACTATTCAAGCAATAGGAGCTAGCACGATGGAATTAAAAGTCTCAACTATGACCGGCAAAATGCAGCATATACCGGCTATAAATACGAACACGTTAACAAATCCGTTTTGTGTCACGATGCACGACAGCGAAAACCCCAATAATATCTGTGTCCATTGCTATTCTCATGACATGCTGAACGGGCACCGTAAAAGCTGCGCGCCAGCCTGGCAGCGTAACAGTGATTTGCTGTCTGGGTCTGTTTTATCCGATGATCAAATCCCCGTTATTAATTCGCACTCGTTTCGGTTTCACGGTCACGGGGAGTTGATTAACCTAACCCATTTTATCAATTTTTGCCGCATTGCCAGAAAAAACCCCAATTGTACGTTTGCGCTGTGGACTAAGCGGCGCGATATTGGGTTAAGTGTGCGCCCCGATAATTTGATTCTTATCTACTCAAATCCTACAATTGATAAGGTAATGCATAAGCCACCCATTGGATTTGATAAGGTGTTCAATAATACCAGCAGCTTAACCAAAGCAGATAATTGCTCTGGCAGAAAGTGTATCAATTGCCTTCAATGTTACCGCCTGGATTCTGTGGATGTCATAATCGAAAAAGTAAAATAATAGTTAAATCAGCGGGTGGTGGTCACTGGGTGGTGAGCCATTTATATTGAACCCTGGTTCCTGAACCATTGAACCCCGCTCCAGAGCGGGGTTTTTCGTGTCTTGGTTCTTGTGCTTTGGATCGTGATCCGTGCGCCCCCCGCCAGTGTAACGACGCCCTGGCGGGCGGGGGGCGGGTTATGCTATGCGGTTAATATGTGGTAATATTGGGGTTCTGTTAATTGATAGGAGCTAGAACGATGGCTAACAAAGTATATAGATGGGTGCAACATATAGTTATGGCTAACGACACGGATGTAGAGACAATCGCCACCTATGTGCTGGGTAGTCCCAGCGATGCTGCTGATTCTCTCGACGATGCAATGGAAGATGCCGACATGCTTAAACTCGCCGGATGGGGTAAACATTCTGGTCGCAAATTATGGCAGGCGCCGGTCAGCGTACAGAACCAGGTTGCGGATTTTCTAGAGAAACAGGCAGCACGGCCGCCGACATATCATCCAAGTATTGAGGATCAACGACTTAATCCATATGTAACTGATAAGCCTTAGCCGCGCAGCTTGACCCTTGACCCCGCACAAGTGCGGGGTTTTTTATGCTGTGGGTTTTGTGCTGTGGTTCGCGAACCAGGCACCCCCGCCAGTGAAACGTCGCCCTGGCGGGCGGGGGTGGGTGGGTTAGTGTATGCGGTTAATATGTGGTAATATTGGGGTTCTGTTAATTGATAGGAGCTAGAACGATGGGATTAGATATGTATCTGGAAGGAAGTAAATTCATCGGGCACAATCCACCGACTGAAGAGCGGGAATTAGTTGACGCTGTTCGTTCCGGTTTGAATCTGCCTGATTGTGAGTCTGCGCTTTCGTCGGTTAAGACTTCAATAATGCAATGGCGTAAAGCGAATCACATTCATAAGTGGTTTGTGGATAATTGCCAAGCTGGCGAGGACAATTGCGAGCGGCATGAAGTCAAGTTGGCGGATCTTGAAAAGTTGCATGGGGTGCTTGGGCAATTGATGGGGCACGACGAAAAGCTAGCCGCTGAGTTATTGCCACCTTGTGCGGGGTTCTTTTTTGGGAATACTGAGTTAGATGAGTATTACTGGGATGACGTAGACCGAACCCATGCGGTGCTTGGTGATTGGATTGACTTTATTAAGAAAGATGAAGAGAGAAGGAAAACCAATCGGCAACAAAGCCTGGAACGATACCCACCCATGTCCTGGGGGTGGGAATTGTATTACCAGGCCTCGTGGTGATCTAACCCCGCCACATTGAACCCCGCCAATTGGCGGGGTTTTTTTTGGCGTTAGGGAAATTTGGCACGCCCCCTGCCATGGCAAAATGGACAATAGACATATTGCAGGGGGCGTGGGTGCTGGTTAGTGTATGCGGTAAATATGTGGTAGTATTGGGTTTCTGTTAATTGATAGACAGGAGCTTATAGTATGGTTGAAAAATGTAGAATTGGGCGTCACCTGGACGAAGCTACGTACACTATAAATGATGCACGGGGGATTCCCCTGGGCATTGTCTGCCAGGAGTGCGAGGCGGAGGTCAAAAGCAAATTTCGACCGGATGTGTTATCAGATTCTAATTATTGGTCTGACGAGCCGGTCGAGCCGGATGATTGGTTTTAGCTATTGCGGGAGGTATTGAATGGGGGGCCTTGCGGCCCCTTTTTTTTGGCCCTTGGGCAATGACCATAGAGCAATTGTGGGGGGTCGCGTGTCCCATTTTATGCACATAAAATGCGACCTGGCCCCTCCCCCGTCCAGTGAAACGATAGGCCGAAGGACGTAGGACGGGGGAGGGGGGAATAAGAGTGGTGTATGCGATTGATGTGTGGTACTATTGGGGTTCTGTTAATTGATAGATAGGAGCTAGACGATGGATACATGTGTGTTTGATGTCTTTTCAAATGGAATCGGAAGGAGCGAAGGTAAGGAGCTGCGTCATCTGGTAGGCGGTTATGACGACCTAGAAACGTTGCGGTCTTATGTTAGAGCTTGTGGGGTTGACCAACCTGACTTGCTCATTATGATGGTAGTCGCTACTGTCCGCAATGTGCTTGATGATGAATTAATGGATCGTAAAAAGGAGGAGCTAGACGATGAGTAACGATAGATTTGAGAAGATAGTTGTAATTGCCAAGTATTTTATTGAGCGTTATCCTAAGTTGAGCGGCCAAAGCCAGCAAGAGATCGAGTGTCACGGCGCAAGCCCTTTGTCCTTGATTATGGATATTGAGTGCGTTGATAGGATTCACAATCTCGATCTGGATCGTATGCTCGACGATCTCGATAGTTGGCATGTGGCCCATGATGTGTTCGGCATTCATAAGTATCTTGATCGAGAGACTAAGCAGCTCACCGATTGTTGGACACCTCGCTTTGGTCGCCCCCGGAAGGACATTCACTCTTGGAATGTGCATACCGTACCTGATTCACAAGGATCGGCGACGTATTACTCTCTTAAATCCTATAGAACGAAGGATGCCAAATAGATAGTGCAACGTGACCCCTTAACCCCGCCCCGGCGGGGCTTTTTTTTGTTGCATTCCTGTTGGTATGCGAGTACCATGTGTATTCAATCAATTGATTAGGAGCTAGACGATGACAGAAGAAACACACACAGAACCCACTACCTTTGAAGTGCCAGTATATGCGTCGGTTTGGAAGAGCGGTCTTAACTCATATGTTAATGGACATAGCGACTATATTTCCGACGGGGACGTAAGCTTAAAAGTCGGCACTGTACCAGCAGACTACAACGAGTATCATTCCTATATGCCAGTCGGCAAGGTTACTGTGAAGATACCTAGCAAATCCGAGCGTATCCAAACCGAGCTACTGGCTATCGATGTCGCAATTGAATTAGAAAAGGAGCGAAGCATTGCGAGATTGGAGGATATGCAGGAGCGTAAGAAGCAGTTACTGGCTCTCGAACACTTGCCCTCCGATACATAAGGTATCGCGTCGCACACTTAGCCCCGCTTCGGCGGGGCTTTTTTTTGCGTACAGTTTCTTCCCCCAGGACTGGTGTTAGGTATCGCGTGTCACACTTTACGCAAGTAAAGTGTGACCTGGCCCCTCCCCCGTCACTTTAGCCTGCCGAGGAACGAGGATGACGGGGGAGGGGGGTAAGTGGGTAAGTAGGGACTCCGGAATAGAGGCTAAGTGAGAAGGAGGAGAAGAGGGTTAGCAGGGGCAAAGAGGGCAGAGCCGGGGATTTCCCTCGGAGAAGAGTTCAGGGCATGTTTGTCTCAAACAATACAATAAAAATTTTTTTAGAAAAAAATTAGCAACATCGTATATAATTGCATATATGAGTGAAAACCTAGAAGCAGATGAGAAGATACTAAAGCTTGAGCTGCGGTTAGCGCAGCTTGACCGGGTTGACGAGTGTCAGGGGAATTTCCTTAGTTTTGTCCGCGCCATGTGGCCGGAGTTCATTACCGGTAAACACCACGAGATCATTGCGAACAAGCTTGAGCGGGTGGCGAAGGGCGAATTGAAGCGCCTGATTGTCAACATGCCGCCGCGTCATACCAAGAGTGAGTTTGCTTCATACCTGTTCCCTGCATGGATGATCGGGAAGAATCCTGCGATGAAGATTATCCAGGCAACACACACCACGGAACTTGCTGTTGGTTTTGGTCGTAAGGTGAAGAACCTTCTGGAGCGTGATGATTATCAGGATATATTCTCGGAGTCTCGGTTATCTGCTGATTCAAAGGCCAGTGGGCGGTGGGACACGGCCCGTGGAGGGATGTATTACGCGGTTGGGGTTGGATCGAACTTGGCGGGTCGTGGTGGTGATTTAATTGTTATAGACGATCCGCATTCTGAGCAGACGGCGATGTCGGCTAATGGGTTTGATGACGCATGGGACTGGTACACTGGTGGTCCTCGTCAGCGGTTGCAGCCCGGTGGGGCGATAGTATTGGTGATGACGCGGTGGTCTGACAAGGATTTGACGGGGCAGTTGATTCGTGCGCAGGGAAGGGAGCGAGACGCTGATCAGTGGGAGGTGGTTGAGTTACCGGCTTTGATGCCTTCTGGAAAAGCGTGTTGGCCTCAATACTGGCCGGCCAAGGACCTTGAGGCGGTAAAGGCGTCTATTCCTGTAGCGAAGTGGAACGCGCAGTACCAGCAGAACCCGACTGGTGACGAGACGGCCATCTTGAAGCGTGAGTGGTGGAAGGTGTGGGAGAAGGAGAAGGTGCCTGATCTGGAGTATGTAATCCAGAGTTATGACACGGCTTTTAGTAAGAAGGAGACGGCGGACTTTAGTGCTATAACCACGTGGGGTGTTTTTTCTCCGGACGAGGGAGGGACGCCCAATTTGATCTTGCTGGATGCGCAGAAGGGTCGTTGGGATTTTCCGGAGTTGAAGCAGGTGGCGTTTGACCTGTACAAGTTCTGGGACCCTGAGACGGTCATCATTGAGGCGAAGGCGACGGGGATGCCCTTGACTCATGAATTAAGGAGCATGGGAATACCTGTTGTCAACTTTACCCCAAGTCGGGGAAATGATAAATTGTCGAGGGTCCACAGTGTAGCGCCTTTGTTTGAGAGCGGGATGATTTGGGCACCGGAGCAGAAGTGGGCGGAAGAGCTGATTGAGGAATGTGCGGCGTTTCCTTATGGTGAATTTGATGACTTGGTGGACAGTACCACCCAGGCGTTGATGCGTTACCGGCAGGGGAATTTTGTGCAGTTGCCAAGTGACGATTGGGACACACCGGAGCCTAGTCGCATTCAATATTACGGATAGCGTACATGGCCGAAGAAATTCCATATAAAGAGATTGTGGTTACCGGTGATTTTAATCGGGAGGGGGATTTTTCCCTTTTAACACCCCAAGAACGCAAAGAAGGCATCCCCGGCTTATTTACACCTGAGGAGCTGGCCTTGGCCCGTGAGGCTTCGCACCAGTGGGCTGATCAGGAAATGCTGGCTGACGTTTACCGGCGCGTGGACCCTTCGGTACATCCGGGTGGAGAGTTAGGTATTTTGTCTGCTCTCGGACAGAGCCGTGACGGCGGTGCGCGGTACTCAGGGATTCAGGCTGGAAAGGGAGATTCTTATGTACCCGGACAATTGGGATCATATTATCCTGAAAAAGGTAACCCTGTTGACGAAGAAGGGGTGCTGTACTCTAAGAGGAAGGGTTATCCGCTTACTTCGCAGCTTTTGATGGAACAGGGCATGGACCCCCTTAGACCCGGCGAGATTTTTTTTCAACAGTTCTACGGGGACATACAAAAACCTTTTTCAAATTTCACAAGAGAAGACATCGAAAATCCCGCAGATACCCTTTTGCACGAATTTTTTCATCGAGGATTGGATGCCCCTTGGTATCCTGAGTTTGTAGATTGGGTTGAGCAGGTGGAGGCAGATCAGCCGTATTCCACGCATCTAACGCATGTAAGGTCACCCTTAACAAGCAGGAGGAGAGAAGAAAGCTTCGCTGGGACCATAAGTGATCTTGCACGGGGAAAAGAGCCGAAGAAGATAGATGAACTTAATCAAACTACCTTGTTGAAAATAGACGAAGCTTTACGTGCTTTTTTTACCCCGGAGAGACAAGAAAAGTATGGGATACGCTTGCCCCTTAAAGCTACCGTACCAGAATACGAAGACTCTTCTATTTTAGATCGCATTATTGAGACAGCAACATCCACTAAAGATTACGTTATGGATACGTTATTTGGTGAGGAAGAAGAGGTTCATGGCCGACGTTGACCCTAACAAGCACCCCAGCCGACGTTTTCGTGCTTTAAAGCCTTCTGGTTATGAACCAGAGAGCTACGAAGAGTATTATGGCGCGGACGAACAGGCCGAACTTTTCGACATTATGCAGGGTGTGCGTCCTGAAGACAGGTTTTCCGGCAAATACGGGATACTTCCCTATCTTGGTTATTACGGCAGCGGGGACCCGGAAGACCCTGCGTATGGTGTTTCCAGCATCAACAAATACGACGTTAAAAACCCCGAAGATCTTTCCCAAAGTAAAGTAAGTGGGCCCTCTTGGCCCCCGGGGGAATTAATGAGAATCCCTGGCATGGGGAGGACGGGGTTTTATAATCCGATGAGCATGCCCATTGAATATATGTCGGGGACTGAGGATATTCAATATCTCGAAGGCTCTGAGTATCCCTCTCCCGGTGCTTCTGGCGTTAGTGCGTTTTATCCACAAGCGGACTTTCTTCCTTTTACTGAAGAGGAGCAAAAAGGAGGAGTTTTTCCAGACTTAGTGGTTGATGCGGAAGGTAGGCTACGGGTAAGAGGAAGTCCCTTTCTCAGTTCTGAAGAAGTAAGAACAGGAAAAGTGGATTTAGGGGAGGGTTCTCCTCATGAAGGCTATGTAGGTAATCGGGCTTTTCCGGGTGTTGCGGTGCATGAGCTTATGCACCGGGGGTTTAATACCGAAGCCGTAAAGGATTTTTCTAAGGAATATGGTCTTGATCCTTCCAACGTGATGGCTAACGATTTTTTCGTAGACCCAAGGACGGAAGCGATTGATCCCTATTTTCAACACATGATGATTGATTCTAGAGATTGGGCCGATTCAGTATATTCCGAACAGAAAGATCCTGCGGGAATCAGGGAACCCTACCGGGATATATTAGGAAACTTCCAAGACCAGTTCCTAGAGTGGTTAACCCCGGAGAAACAGGCCCAATACGGTATTGATTTGCCTGATTCGGAAAACCTGGGGTTTCTGGGGCTGCAAGGCGGTGGCCCCGTCTCTCTGGCTAACGGCGGCACGGGCACCAACATTGAAAACGCGGCCTTCACCCCGCCAGCAGGTACTCCGAATATAGATTTGAACGCTATTTATCAAGGGGCGGGAAATCTCCCACGGGCA
>Ga0080013_1004897_pt1 | contig 12876 bp, 11 predicted proteins | sample ETNvirenome_6_85_FD_69236 | JGI IMG/M metagenome (GOLD analysis project Ga0080013, IMG submission 69236) | Marine viral communities from the Pacific Ocean - ETNP_6_85 (SPADES assembly) (version 2) | ecosystem: Environmental > Aquatic > Marine > Oceanic | place: Pacific Ocean | collected 2013-06-19 | reverse complement strand
AGCGACGTTTCGTTGGTTCCATCTGGGGGGAAATTTCGCCCACTTCCTCAAGGAGGTGCTTCTCTATAAGCCCAAAAAATAAAAAATAAAAATTTATGGGACTCCGGCTTTAGGGACTCCTACATAATAGTATGAAAAAAACAATCGAATTTATCTCTAACACATGTACTCAGGTAGTGAACTGGTTTGATGGAGCTTTCCGTACCCTTATGGATATGGTACTCCAGTTAGCAAACGTTGGTATACGTGTTCTAATAGTGTATGCAATATACGCATTGTTTGTTGAGGATTTACTACTCAAAGTATTAGATTGAGTAATGAAGGAAAAGAATAAAAGTAGAGTAGCATTCGGGGCATCCGTGATTTTAATTTTATTTTTTCTCTCTCACTGTAATTGGGAGAAAGTGAGTAAAATCGGGGACTATGGCTTATTGTATTTTGAAGTCCCTAAATAAGTATATGTCGGTTTTTATTGGGATTGTAGATTTTATGAAGTACTTAAGTGTACTGATAACAGCATGTATGGGACTCCAATCTTCTAAAACAAAATTAGAGGTAACCAGACAGAAAAAAAGAAAAAAAAGGTTTATTCACTCTCATGACGCCATTGCATCTGTTTATCCCATATTGCAAACAGCTTTGCATAAATTTGCGGAGGTTGACCGGGTGTCTGTGTTTAGAAGCCATAACGGTGATGGAATCCCTACGCCAGGTAAACAAGCTTATACTACTTGTATACAAGAAGTTATATCTTATCGAACTACACCTATTATTGAGAGGTGGCAATCTATTCCTGCGGACATGGAGATGACTAACATTATATCCGAACTGATTATAGAGGATAAGTGTATTATACAAATTACTGAACCCTCGGGAATACTTTCGGATTATGCCGCCGGAAATGGAATTAAAAGTGTGCTTGCAGTGCCTGTAGCGCACTTGGATTCTGGATTTTTATTTTTAAATTTTTGTTCGACCTCTTCGGAAGACTTGACTGGTGTTGATGGGGTTTTGTTTGAAGCGCATTCTGTAGCTGCAAGAGTAGGTAAGCTTTATGCGTCTCATAGAGGCTAAATAATAATATGGGCAAAGAGTTTAAAGCGAATCACAAGAGGCTTGTGCCTCAACCTCCTTCCAGGACTGGAAGTATGAGGATGTTTGATCTAGATAATCCAGACATCGACTTGTTTAATATGGTTGATGATGAATTGATTCGCATGTCGGGTTCGGAGCTTTATATCTACAAGTATGAGGTAGATGAAAACTTTGACGATCTCTATGGAGAGAATCGGACCAAAGCATTAAATCCCGAAGGTATCCTGGTTGAAGGTCACTATGACCCTCGCGCATTTGAGGAGAACCTGACCGAGTTTGGAATTGAAATGACTAATGACCAAATATTCACTTTTAATAAGTCGTATATTGAAGCCAAACTTGGTCGCCCCTTAATTGCAGGGGATGTTATCCAACCTCGTTTCCAGAACGTCTTTTTCGACGTGTACGAAGTTCAGCAAGATTCCTTTGAGGTGTATGGGGTATACCATTTATTAGCATCTGCTAGAGTCCTCCGCGAAAAGCCGGAAATCATTCCACTGGGCGCGGGGCAATCGCAAGCCGATATTTACGAACCTACAGACTTTGGGGATGGTCCTGGTGCTCCTCAAGGTCAAGAGAAAACGTTTACTCTTTACCAAGGTCTGGGAACTCGTATTGATGAACTTGATGAGGAAGATCCCGATTATAAACCATATACTGACGCACAACAACTATACGTGAGGGAGAATGTTCCTAAGGTGCTGTTCATGCAGGAAGTTCCTAAGATCAAAAGAGACCGATGGATTACCCAAAACCCTAAATATAGTAATGGTATACGCGTAAATTTTACAACTGTGTCTAAAGATACGGTAGACGAGAATGGCTGGGACCAGTACGTCAAACGGGATGCTGCTGGTGATAAAATTGAAATACTGGGTACAAATTACCTAATGGAGTTTGGTGACCCAGCGTGGATAAATGCTCGATTAGCCAGTATACCTGACTACGAAAACGACCCCACTTTAGTGAATAGTAATTTAACATATCTATACACACCTAAATGTGAGATGTATCCTACACCGAGGTTAGGGGGAAACGAGTACTTAGAGAACCAGCCCGAACACTCGCCAGCAACATGGCGGCAGGAGATGATAAACGGGATTGAGTATCTTCGTGCAACCATTGATAGAAGTGTGGATTTGATTGTTCATTGTGTGCGCAATGGGAGCGAGTATAATGATCCCCCCTATAAGAATGATCCGTCCTTATATTTTGAGTATGATGGTAGTGCAGGTTATGGTCCTGACAGGGGTCAAGCTGGGGTTATAGAACCCACGCTGATAAGTGCCGACTACAGTAATGAGGATCCAATCTTCACTTGGTCTCCGAACATCTGGAAATATACATTAAGGGTAATTATCCGTATGGTAGAGGAGGGGCACCCAGTAGTTAGTAAATGGCGAACCAACAGAAAGAAACCGACCTTGCTTCCAGTAAGACTGGAGGAGCGGATTAGTAACTGGGCATCATACGCTTTAGTACACCAGGAGGGAAAAACGAATTTCAATAATCTAATAGCAGGAGGCCCGAAGTTTGTGGAGAACTACCCGGGCGCAATTTTCCCAGAAGATGGGGTAGAGTTAGGGCATGGTGTAAATGGGGTTTATGGCGAAATCCCTGCGGTGCTTAGGGACGCTAACGCTCAAGGACAGATTGCACGACCCGACACGATCCTCTCGCGAGAATTTGATTCAGGTTACGTGGCTATATATAATGCCACACCAGACGATGACATGCGTATCCCTGATCGTTACCTTCAAGGAGAATATTGGCTTGTAACAATGAATAATGGGCCGGAAGACCTGCGGCTTCAGACGAATGGAATCTATACGGGAGAGATTGAGTTTGAGGAGATTTTGAATTCAAAAGTTCCTGTAGGAGAGGGACGAATGCTTAAGCGCAAAAACTAATATTAAGGTCCTCAACCATCGGACGTACCAGCTGGCGGACAATTAACATGGTCCAACTCCACCTCAGCCAACATGTCAAGCGATGCGTCGCGAACGTCCTCGGCCACGAGTTCTAGGCAGCGTCCGTGGGAGCCGTACGGAGGTTTTTCATTACATACATCTAACTTCTTTCTTAAGTCCTCAACAGTCATGTTAATCAAATTAACCCCTTCGGTAGATAGCCAAAAAGGTTTGCCACAAGGCCATCTCGTTTTAATTTCCTTCTTGTTACAAAACTCCTTAGCGCTGGAAAACCAGCGAATATCAAATTTAAATCCAAATTCCCAACCGTCGCTCCCCCCGCCCGCGCCGTGACCCCAGACAAGCCAGACGTCTTCTGGTTCGCCCCAGAACGCCATGGGCTCATCTTGGTTACTATACCCTTTTATACAGGTGCACTTGACTTTTGCCTGCAGTTTCCATTCTGCGTACACTATCGGAGCATTTCCTTGCCTAGTTGTAACCCGAATCTCAATGGTACCCATAATTTTGACCGCGCAAGCGTCTGGTGTTGGTCCTGGACCGCTTGCAGCGCCTCCCCCACCCATACCCAAATTCATCTGAGTTAGCTCGGCCTGCGTTGCATGTTTCAGGTTTACAGGCGCGTAACCGCCGGAATTATTTTTAGTCGGTCTTAGGCGACCATTCCTCTTACCGCCGGAATTATTTTTAGTCGGTCTTTTGGCCATCTTCTTATTTGGTGAATAATAACACCTAACTAGGTGTATGTGGTGTAGTTTTACTTCACGTGCTTCCGTCTTTAAGTTTATGAGGATGAAGGATCCCATGAACTCTTTTACGGCGTTTGGAAGGCTTTTTCTTTCTGGGTGGTTTATCCGTCTCATCCACAGAAGGAGCCGAGCCGTCCCAGCCAGCCGCATCTCCAGCAGCTAAACTTCCTTGCCCGTAAACCTCTTCATCCATCTTCTTAGGATCTAGGTAACCACCCTCTGGTTCCATACACATCTTAGCGAGGTCGTATATGTTCATATCCTGAAGTTGACCATCAATTCGTTTCTTTCTTTTTACCATTCCACCTGCAAGCCATGCTCTGTCTTTATTCTTTAATTTCCAGGCGTTATTGAAGTCCAGCCCGAACGCCCCTTTAGGGGCGCCTTGGATGACGCGGTCCTCCTCTAGAGTGTCTTTCCCCATTGAGGATACTTTGCCTCTAGGAATGGCGTTTACGCGGCTCTCCGTCTTACGCGCTTTATCAAGCGCAATAGCAATAGCCTGTTTCTGTGGGTAGTCCTCTCCTTTTAACTTCTTAATGTTAGAAGAAATAGCTTTGTCCGAAGAACCAGACTTAAGGGGCATTACAACTTTTCTCCGGCTTTCACGGCTGTGTCTAAATCCTGCCCCGGGTCACTGGCTACCATTTTAGCCGTACCTTTCTTAATAGGCTTTCCCGCTTGTGCGCGGGCGCGAGCCTGACGAATAGGTTTAGCGGTGGAAGATTCTTTCTTTACTTGGTCACCATTTGTGCCGTTGGTGTTGGCAGTTCTATCTTCTCTATCTTTCTGGTTCTGTCTAATTTTGGCCTGCGTATTTGCTAAAGCTTTTGCGTTGGGAGTCCATCGGTCGCTGATTCCTGGTTTTTTTGACTGTGCGTTTGCTACCCTCCGGAGCCTTTCTTGTCCTTCGTTACTCGAGGCCGTAGGGCTGGACTTGCTCCGGGCTTGCCGATCCATCCGGGTGTCAGCTCTGCGACCGCGCTCTCTTTCGGCCCTAGCGTTGGCGTCTGTTCGGGCGATGGTTGCCGCTTTTTCGCGCCGTTTTGCGTCACTATCCAGCGCCTTTTGTTGGGCAGGGGACAAATCGCGAGGGTTAGTAGCTTCGTTTTGCTTCTTAGCCATCTTTTTAAAAGTTTGTGCTAAAGCTTTGGCTTTGCCAGTACAGCCCTTCTTTGTAATAGGAGTGCACTTACCTTTGGTACCACGACGTTCGATATCTTTTTCTGCACCTTGAATCCAATTAGGGTCCTTAGCGTCTGTCATGGAGTTATAGGTTTGGTACGTCTTAGGATCTACTTTAGGAGCGCGACCAGCTTGAGTGATACGACCACGACGATTCATTGGGAGGTCGTCTTCTTTAAGTTTCTCACCGTTCCCGCCTTTCTCGCCTGTCTTTGATCGTGCGGCGGCGTCTGCTCGGTCGTCTGCTCTGGATTGTGAGGTCCTTTTGGCCCTAGCGTCCGCATCTGCTCGGTCGTCTGCTCTGATTTGTGAGCGCCGGTCGCCTGCGGCCTTCAACGACTGTTGCTGGGCAGGGGTGTTATGGGTGCGAAATGGGGAGGTTTCCCAAGAGCCATCCATCAACGTTCTCCTTTTAAGTTTAACCTTAGCTTCAAAAAGACTGTCTGATACTAAAGGATAAATTTTAGGCTCAGGAGGAAGCACCATACGTGCTTCAGTTAGTTTTCCTACTTTCTTCATAACTTTATATACTACAACACCACCAACTAACATATATAATATTGAGGATAAACTTAAACTATGCCACCAATCCCATCACCAGCTCCTAGCACTCTAACTGGCTACTCTGCTCCATACTCGGCAGCAGGCGGCGGTAATCAATTTCAAGCCAGTGGAGAGTGCTCAGGCACCGCTTGGACCCACACCCAAGACCTTACTATTTTCTATCAGCTCGTAACGCTCCCGCAGAACGCGGGTACGTGGCTCCCTTCCACGAGTGATGTAAGTGGCATAAAACTTACTGTGTATGGGAACGCCGAGGACTCTTTGAGTTTCTTCGCGACTAGTTCCGTATCTGGTGCTGGCGGGTGTGATTCCGCCGCTGACGCACGGCAAGCGCAGATATTTACCCTATCATCAACTACAGGTTCTACGGGTATGGGAACAGCTGGAGCAATCTATACCTTATCTGGTGGGTACGAAAGACGTTGGTCGAGAGCCGGAGATATCGCTCGACAAGATGATCGCGTGTACGTAAACGGTTTATTTGAGGTTAATGGTCTTCCAACCGGCTGGTGGAATGACGATAATTTATCTAATAACGTTATTCGTATGATTGTTAAGAGAGTATGTAACGGGGGTATTAGATATAGTAATGACGGAGGAACTCCCCCTACCACAGCATCTAACTGGGCTTTAATGAAGGGTAGTTTGATGGACATATAACTCAATAAGATAACACAAAAAAACCCAGGAGGCTTTCACCTTCTGGGTTTAGTCTTTTTACGGGGACCACCCCAAAGAACAAATAATTAAATATTAACCAAATAGCATAACAGATTCAGCTTCCTTCTCCTTAGGAATGATTACACTAAGTAATCCATTCACATAGGACACCTTAGCTTTTTTAGTATTATATTGTTCGTCCACTTTAATAGAAAAATCTACATCTTTACCACTAATACCGTGGTGGAGTAGCATATGGCTTTTTAAAGCCTCTTCCTTTCTTGCTCGAACGGTAAACGAGTTCTTACCCCCGATCACCTGAACTTCTTTTTCCTTGTAACCCGCAAGAGCAAACTCGAAATGTAGGGAGTTTTGGTCTTCTGCTAAGTAGCAGTTGCTCACTGGATATTTTGGCAATCTGCAAGTATCCTTCACTTGCTGTGGTTGTGGCTCATCAAAGCCGTATTGCAGCTCCTGAAAGAGCTTATCAAAATGTGTAAAGTAATGATTCATAATTTTGTACCTCCTTTCGGCAGGTTATAGAAGACTAATTAATTTTTGTGTTACGTCCTCTGTTTTATGGAGGGTTTTATCCACCCCATCGGATTCGACAATCAGAGAGAACCCTGATTTGCCTAGTGTAGAAGTATATAGGGCGGTACATTCACTCATTAGTTTTACATATCGCGCTTGTCCCTTCTTTAGCTTCTCTTTTATTATAGTCTTGTACGGCTTCATTTGAAGGTAAACTTTCTGGGAATCCACTAGGTGTACAAGTTGTCCGGTTTTAAAGGTGCGGATATTTCCATGACGTACTTTACTACTGTCTATGCCTTTGATGCTAGATAAGAGGAGGAAGATAATTAATAATAATTTATGAATCATTTTAAAAAGGGTGCACGGATTGCCTTATTGGGCGAAAATTATTTCCCGCCCATGAATAATTCCCATGTTACTCAGAGACGGGGTACAGGATTACGGAAGTTGATGGAAGCGATTATCCATCACGAACCCTCCGTTATTTATATATGTCCTACAAAAGGAGTTAATATTAACCTACTTCCGTTACTCATGTTAAATGACATACCTTTTCGATTAGTTTTTCCGTCAAAATCATTTTTTTGTACTTTAACCGAAGACGAAAAATGTATACTGGACGTAGCGTGTGGCAAAGCCGATAAAGTTATCGTTCTATCCCAGCACAGATGTGATCCTTTAAGATGGTCTGAGGATTGGTTTGAAGCGAGTAAAAAAGTTGTGGACAACTCCGACTGGGTTTTAGTTGCGTCTAATGTGGAGGAGATTACAGAAAGTTTTTCTAGTTTACTCGAAAAGTTTGAGGGAAACCCTAAGCCGGTTTTGGCAGTTGACTTTGGGGCGGCAGTTCAATATCAATAAACTTTGATCCGTATTTCTGAATAAACGCTTTTCTGTTCGTATCCCACGTTTCACTCAATGCTCCATCACCTTGGGAAAAATGTAGAACAGGGATAGGAATCACTTTATTTTTTCGTCCCTTTGCTTGAGCTTGGTAGGTATAATAAATATCGTAGAAATCCCACTTACCTTTAAAATCCGTAGGCATTTTAGTGTTGATATTGTGGAGGGTTGCGCCTGTAGTGATGAGGAGCAGTCCATCCAACACCTCTACCTCACCGAACCCACCGTAGTAAGTGGGAAAGCAACTATCTAGGCTGGAGCCGTGGAATACCATTCCCTGTAAGAAGGAATTAGGGTGGGGGTACTCCCGACCTAAACCGTGCCACCAACATGCCGTTTTATTCAGTCGTTTAGCTCCAGCAATACCTAGGAACCCGGTTTTGTCCGTAATATTGGAATCAACAACTTCATTAAAGATTTGGGGGGAAGTTAAAATCTCAATATCGTCATGGCACATAACAACTCTATCTGCAGCTTTCAAATCATATTTTTTTATTGCGTAAGTATATGCGTCAAAAATAGAGTCTTTTATGATATAATAAACTTCCCACCCTGCCTCTTCTAAAAAGGTCTTGATGGGACGGTCCTTCTCCTCGCGGGTAGGGATAAATGCAACTTTCCTCATGCTATATAATAGTGTTAATTTATGAATCCTGAAGAACTAAAATCTGAAATTAAAAAGTGTCGTGAAGACGCCACCTACTTTATCAGAAATTACGTGTATATTACTCACCCCGTGCGCGGGCGCGTGAAGTTCGATCTTTATAGATTTCAAGAAAGGATTGTTAGGGAATTTGGAGAACACCGCTTTAATCTGATGCGGAAGTTCCGTCAGGCAGGAGCCACCACCATTTGTGCGGCGTACGCACTATGGTACATTATTTTTAAGGAGGATAAGAATGTAATGGTGGTTTCCATCGGTGACCGGGAATCTCGGGACTTCTTGGACCGGGCGGTGAGTATGTATGATGATTTGCCTAAGTGGTTAAAACCACAGGAGATAGAAAGAAACAAGCACGTCTTAAAATTATCCACCGGAAGCAAAATTAAGTCCCAACCTGCTGGTGCGGGTCGTGGGGAAGCTGTTTCCCTTCTAATTGTAGATGAGGCTGCGTTCATCGATAAAATGACAGAGTTCTGGATGGCTATCTATCCTACTATTTCAACAGGTGGTTCTGCATTTATCCTCTCCACCGTTAATGGTATGGCAAACTTATACTATGAACTGTATCATGATGCTGAACTAGGAAAAAATAATTTCCATACAATCGATATTCATTGGAGAGAACACCCTGAATATACGGAGGAATGGGCTGTAACTACACGGAGTAATGTGGGGGAACGGGCATGGCTTCAGGAGTATGAGGGGGAGTTTCTGGGAACAGGCGAAACCTTCATCGACGGAGGAACTCTTCAGAAAGTTAAGACTCAGACCTCAGAAGAATACTACAAAAAACATTACAATATGATGAGGGTATGGGAAGAGCCACAGACCTACCATACATACCTGATAGCAGCAGACTCCTCTTTTGGAAGGGATCGCGATTACTCAGCATTCCACATTATAAATCTTTATAACGGTACGCAGGTAGCGGAATTTTATAGTAACCGTATTGGATTAAACGACTTCGCTAAGATTATCGCAGCCGAGGGATTAAAATATAACACAGCGTATGTGTGCCCGGAGAGAAATGGGTTAGGTCTTGCTCTTATCGAACAGCTATTTGAGGTTCACGAATATGAAAATATGTGGACAGATATAAAAGGAGAGATGGGATATCTTGTAAATAATAAAAATAGAGACCAAATTCTTAATAACTTACAAGAAAATTTGAAAACTTCCAAAATAAAAGTGAATTCAGATAGAAGTTTTAAAGAACTAACTACTTTTATAATAAGTAAGACTGGTAAAATCCAAGCAGAAGAGGGTTTTGCAGACGACTTAGTTATGAGTATGGCTATTGGTGCTACTGTTATGGGTGATATCGTAGCTAAAAGCCCAATTCCTATTGTGAGAGGGGAGTTAGTAGAACCTGGGTCAAAAGATTTAGGTTCCGCAGGTTTCTCAAGGGGTACATATAGTAAGGACCAAGAATTCGAAGATTATAGAAAATGGATTTAAACGACAATAAAGATAAAGACGAGCTTCTAGATGAGAATCTAGATGAGAATGCGGGGTATACCTCATTCCCGGGCTCCAACACATTCGGGCAGGGACCACCCCTGTCAGGCAGATTCGCAGCATTTTTTAAATCTTTTTTTACCACAAAAAGAAAGCCCGGAAGACCCCCGAGCAAAGACCCTTATCGGGGAGACGTTGTAAAACATGCGGACGGGGAGTCTGACAGTGCGATACAAGGTTCCGTCAATGTCGTAAAGGGCGCAATCGGGTTGCCTCAAGTTGAGTATGAACGCCGTAGGCGGTACCACGATTACGAGAAAATGGACGAGTATCCAGAAATCGGAGCCGCATTGGATATTTACGCGGACGATGCCACCCAAACTCACCTTGACGGGGAGATGCTTTCGGTAGAAACGGAAGATGAGCGCGTACAAGCTGCTGTAGACGCTTTTGTGTCGGAGACCGACCTAGACAAGTATTTGTGGGATATTATCCGTAACATGTGTAAGTATGGTGATTGTTTTATTGAAAATATCGTGGATATGAATAATCCGGATGCTGGTATCCAACGGCTTAAAATCCTAAACCCCGTATTTATTTTCCGTCGCGAAGATAGATTTGGGTATCTTAAAGGGTTTATACAGGAAGTTCCTCAAAGCACGGCACAAGCCCAGCAGTACCAAGGAGGTAAACTGGATAAGAAAAACACTATTCAAATTGATAGAAACCAGCTTGTCCATTTTAGACTTCACACTTCTGATTCTAATTATTACCCTTATGGTAAGTCTATCTGTGCTCCTGGGGTGCGCTCTTGGAAGTCGTTACGTATGATGGAAGACGCGATGCTTATCTATCGCTTGCATAGAGCGCCTGAGCGCCGTATCTTTTATATTGACACAGGTAACCTTCCGCAGACTAAGGTGGAAATGTTCATGGAGCGTATTAAAGCTAAGTTTAAGAAGGAGAAATTCTTTAACAACGAAAGTATGAACGCCGATGAGAGGTACAACCCCCTCTCTGCGGAGGAAGACTTCTTTGTACCCATCAAAAATGGTCAGGGCACTAAAATCGAGACACTTCCTGGTGCGCAGAACCTAGGTGAGATTGATGACGTGCGGTACTTCCGTGACAAGGTACTAGCTTCTATGAAGATTCCTAAAGACTTCATTGTAGAGAAGGACAAATCTCCAGAGCGTAAAGCTAACTTATCACAGCTAGATGCCAAGTTCGCGAAAGCGGTCATGCGCGTACAGCGTGACACAGAAGTGTGCCTAGAGACCTTAATCAAGCGTCATTTAGAACTACGTAAGTTTCCCAAGTCTTTGATTAACCCTATTAAGATTAAACTTGCTCCCCCTTCAGACCTTAGTGAGAAGAGAAAGCTGGAATTAGCGGAACAGAAGAGCAGAGTGGTTCAAGCCGTTAAAGGTTTAATGTTGTTCTCAGATGAGTACATCTACAAAAACTACTATCAATTGAATGATATGGAAATTGAGCAATTGAAGAATGAATTAGAATCCCAAGCAGAAGCTCAAGCAGCACAAGCAGCACCTCCCGGACAAGAGGGAGCACCGGGTATGCCTCCGGAAGGAGGAGCCCCACAACCAGAAGCCGGTCAATAAAACCAAAAAGAGTAACATCTACAACTCTATATAAAATAAGAACTATGAATTTAAAAAATCTATTTGTGTCGCGTGACAAGAATTTTGCTCGCATTACCGAGGCGGGCGACTATTTAGGTCGCCGTCTAAGAGAGAATCTCGTTATTTTTGATATTGATGACTCTCAAAAGAATGTTACATATGTAACCGAGAGTAATCACTTAATTTCATGTGATTATAGAGAGGTTAAAGGGCGATTGACCTTAGAGAACTTCATCGTGGAGGATTTAGAAACTATTACCTCCGACGCCGCCATCGATAGTCGTGTAGAAGCCAATGTTCATAAATTTATGGAGTCTCTTGTTTCGGACCGTTATGATAGTGCTGAAATTAACTTCGACAAGATCGTAGAATCTTTCTCAATGAGGGCACAAATTGGCAATAGCCGCAAGAAGCTTTCTAAGAGATTAGACAGATTTAACGAGTCGTACAATATCTTCGAGACCAAATCATATAAAAAGTTTAGGGAAGCGTTGCCACTCCTCAAGAAATTCCTTGAAGAGAATGTTGATACTCTCTCAACTAACGCTAAATTAGTTGAAGGACTCCGTCTCTCCAAGGTAGTAGGTGATACCTATGACCTACCTAAGCTAGACATCAAGAATCTTAAGGAAGAATTTGTTGTAGTTCCTATCAATTCTAAGAAAACTTTATACGAAATGGTTTGTGATAAAGAGTTGGTCCGTAAGGAGTTACTTGAAGCTAAGGAGTCATTCTCTAAGATGTGGCATCATAATGATAACATCTCTTCATTAGCATCTAAAATCTATGCTACCGATCCGATTGTTAAGGATTCTCTTAAAGAGGCTGTTGCAGCGGTACCCTACCTTGCGCTAGCGAATAAAGTAGATTTAACCAGCGTAATGGATGCTACTTTCCAGGTAAGCAATCCCGATACCGTTCCACAAAAAGACATTCGTGAGTTTGTTAACAAAATCTATGAATTCAAGAAGCCCCTGAAGACAATTGTTCTTGAGGCTTTAAACTCCAAGTATGGGGTGAACATACAGAGCCTTCGTTTTGTCCCTTCTTTCAAGGGTCTTGCCGAAGTTCAATCGGAAGTATTGGACATGATCGCCGAGTCCTGTGAAGAAGGTATCCTTTCAGACGTGCTCAAAGAGTTTGCGACTTGTATGTCGCGTAAAGGTGGTGTTCAGGTTCTGGATATTTCCAATACTCTCTCACAAGTTATGACAGAATCTCAGTTCCATGTTGTGGATATCGATGAGGACTTCCATATGAAGAAATTGTCCGATTATCTATCACACAACCTTGGTGAAGCTCAGTATTATGGGGATGATGACGCTATGTCAAACTCTGGTGGGAATGCTGGAGGAGGCAATGCGGATGGTGACGAGGACGACAAAGGTAAGAAAAAGAAAAAAAAGAAAGATAAAGATTGGGGCGGCAACAAAGGCGACATCAAAGCCAAGGACCGCAATAAGGATGACGACAGCAAGCTGACAGCG
>Ga0080013_1004896_pt1 | contig 12877 bp, 12 predicted proteins | sample ETNvirenome_6_85_FD_69236 | JGI IMG/M metagenome (GOLD analysis project Ga0080013, IMG submission 69236) | Marine viral communities from the Pacific Ocean - ETNP_6_85 (SPADES assembly) (version 2) | ecosystem: Environmental > Aquatic > Marine > Oceanic | place: Pacific Ocean | collected 2013-06-19 | reverse complement strand
ATTATGCATAGGTAGAGTAGTAAATCAAGTGAATCTACCAACTATTTTACAAGTATTTTCAATAGGTGTTGTAAGTATAGTGATATCAAGTACTTACAATCTTAAAAAAAGTAAATAAGCCCTATCAAAAATAGAGCGTTAAACTAGGCAAGATAGACACCATGCCATCCTATATATAGACATCATGCGACCATCGGTAGATTGATAGTCAGTTGGACGTTCAGTAAATTGCAGGGTGTATGGTGCGTTCGTGGTGCAGGGTGGTGGTATTCTTTTCTTCTGGGCGGTTCGAGCGATGGGTACACGGGGGAATATCAGCGACAAAACCTACGATATACCCTGTCAGATTTTTTCATCAAAATTGGACTTAGACAACCTTGAAACCCACCCAATGACAGCTTCAGGATTCTCCATAGCAATCAACCCCAGGACATTCTCAAGAACCCTTATAGACCCTTCAGACACCTGAAGCCCATAGGTATCCACAATACACTCGATGATCTCATGCAGCAGTGTAAGAGCCTCATGCTTGGGATCTAGTCCTTCTTGTAGCCATATAACAGGAGTTGGATAGGGATTGTATTGACCCCATATTGATTCATCGAGTTTCTTGTGAACCACAGGGACATCCAGAGCACCCACCTTGATATTCATAAGGACTCCTTAACATACTGCGGTGTGTACAAGATCAGTAATAATCAATAGACGGGGCCAGTAGAGACATAGGTACATCTGGGGTCTCCTTTGGGTATTCCTAATGCACTCTCTAGGAGCACCTAATGCACTCTCTAAGTCCACCTAAAGATAACCTTAGGTTAACCTAAGGTGTCTCTAAGTGTCTTTAGTTAATACACTTACATTGTCTATTTAATTAATTCTTATGTATGTTTATCTTTAGATAACTTATGCCTTTATAGTTACCTAAGACACTTATAGATAACTTAGATTCCTAAGATTCTATAGACACCTAAGATAACTTATAGATAACCTAAAAGATATATCTCAACCAAGATTCCTTAGATCCAGAAGCCCCCCCAAACCCCCCCAAAGACACCAGAGGAGGATGCAACCTATGTCTCTGCGTTGGGGATCTGGGGGAACATTCAAAGATCTATGTATCCAGGTTATTACATTGTAACAAACCAGAAGCGATTGTGGGGGGAGGCTTTTATACCATCACTGCCCATAGCTCAACCTGAGTTCCTTGAGTCCGTCAGCCAAGAGACCTTGTGTCTCTCATATACTTGCGTATAATTATGCAGGCTCTAGGATGCTCTCTAAGAGACTTTAGGTCTCAGGGGTACTCTGGGTCATTCTTCTTCAAAGAGTCCCCCAGAGGAGTCCTCTGGTCTTCCTAGAGCTTCTCGTGCTTTCAGCATACGAATGATGTAATCAGTGACCTGTTTGGTATCTACCTCATCTAGCAGGAACTTCTCCCAGATTGTTATGAACTCATCAAAGGCTTCTTCTAGTGATTCTGGGTCAGCCATGTGTCTTGACCCCTTCCTGTGTTTCCTATGGTATGATTCATGAACTTGGTGAGTTCTTGCGACAACCTGTCACGTTTGTGCGACATCATGGCATCATCTACATCTCTTGACATTTGGTCTACCCAGTATTGGACAGCCATTGCCAGGACATCTAAACGGTCATCATGTGCTAGAGACCCTTTGTCTCTTGTAAGTCTACTCATCTGGTAGAACAACTGATACTTCAGTGCCTTCTCAGGTGGTAGGTGTTTTGTGCTATTATAGTCATCATGGATGATTTTTTCATCTACAATCAATTTGTGCCTGTTCATTACTGGCTCCAGGACATCCAAGATCCTCTTTTCTTTCTGGATACTATGGCGTACCTCAGAGATCGTGACCTTGTGGATCTTGGAGAGGATAGGTTGGAGGAGAGCTGTGAACATCCCGTCACCGAAGTTACTCTCAACGATGACCTCATTCACTGAGTGCTCCTTAGCCATTACAGCCAGTGCCTTCAGGGTGTCTTCATCATACCCACCAGGCAATCCTCCAGCAGCCACCACAAAGAGCTGTGAATTTAGCATCTTCACGATGGCGTAAGCTGTTTCATCTGCACCCCTACCAGAGGGGTCAATAGACATTACAGACCCCTGGTAATTCATGAACTCACCTGAAGTACCCATAGGCATATAGAATCTATCACCACCAAAACCTACACATGGTAAATCTTTATAGGCATACTCAGGAGTTCCTGCCCAGATGACCTTCTCAGGTGCTTGTTCTTTATCTAACCTCATGATTACAAGGTCAGAGAGCTTCAATGGGTATCTTTGGGCATCACTCAGGGATGTATCTAGCATGAACTGTAGAGCGAACCCTGAGCGTCCGTAGGAAGCCTCACGTTCCATTAGGTCGAACTCATTGAACCTTTTGGGGTCTATTGCTTTGGATGGCTCTAAGTCCATCTCAAGGATCGTAGGAGCCAGCCTCTTGCCATACCCAGTGATTTGTTTCTCAGTGGGCATACGGGCAGGCCAGATGCGTACATCATAACCACGATCAGGTAACTCATTGTAAAGTGATTGCTCAGTTTGGGGAGTCCCCAGATAGATGATGTGACCATTGGGCTTTAGGACGGCATCGAACTCTTGGACTTGCATCGCAAGTTTATCACGCATCATCTGGGTTGCAGAGTTATTTAGGGACTCAACATCGTCAGCAATAATTAAGTCTGCACGACTCCCCGTTATCTGAGAAGTAATACCTTTGGATGTGACCGATGGTGCATGGGATGCAGGTGCGGGTGCAACATCAAAGGCAATCTTAGAGTTACGTTGGTTATCTCCAGGTTTCAGGTGCTGTAGTATCTCCATCTCAGCAATAAGCCTGAGAGTGAAGGTACTAAAGTCATCTGCCCGTTGCTTACTAGCGGATACCACCAAGATATTCTTAGTAGGATCTAACAGTAATTGATGACAGACGAAGGCTGAAGTTACCCAAGACTTTCCAACCCCTCGAAACGCCATGACACAGCGTCTCTTAGGGCCACTTTGGATATAGTCTGCTATATCATATTGAACAGGAGTGGGATCAGGTAGACCGAGATGTTCCCACGCCATGTACAGGAAGTTCCTGAAGTCATGTAAACGTGGGTCAATTTCAATCATACTGCTTCTTCAATGTCCTGCTCTGGGTCAAATGGTAACACTTTCGTCAGATTAAGCAGGGGCTTAGATTGATTAGTATTGGCATCAATACCGTTGTCTCTAAGGAACTGCCTAGCAACATTCAGTTCACCTGAAGATGCGTCTCCTGATTTGATGCGTTCTAGCAATTCTCTCGCTATTGCATCATGGAGTTCTGAAAGTTCTTTCTTATCCATTACTTCTTCTTCTTCTTTTTCTTACCGATTGTTAGGGCTTTCGCCCACCGAGAAGTTCTCGTTGTCGACCTTGGTTTAGTAACACCACTTGTGTTTGTACTACCACTCGATCTACTTCCTGCTTTGCGGGTTGATTTTCCCGCTACATTGAAACCACCACCTCTAGGCATAACTATATCTCCTATAAAAAAGTTTTATGAACCTAACTTAACATCTACTGTTGCTGATCCAGTACCAGTAACAGTCATATAACATCGCATACTGGGATACAGTGAGATATCTTCAACGGCTGTTGAGGTAGCTCCTGTATGTGTTTTAGATGAATCTGCTACATCTACCCAATTCATATCTGAACTCATACGACCTTGTAACTTAAACGCAATGTTTGTAAGTCCAGACCAGTCGGCTGTTTGGTATTGTATGAGACCTCTAATTGTTTTTGGCATATGTAACTCAACAGCAGAACTTTGTGTTGTTGTAGTTACCGATGTGCCATCTACTAATACTTCAATTCGCATTATTTATACTCTCCGTTAATGTTTCAGCCATTGAAATAAAAGTGCGAAAGAAGCACCAATGGCTGCGGATGCTCCCATAAGCCAACTACGGCTGTTCTCTAGTGTTCTTACTCTTGTTTCCATACGCTCTAGTTCTTCGTCATGGACAGCTTGACGGGTCATTAAGGCATCAACCTTTCCTTCAAGACGGCCTAGAGCCAGCAACAGTTCTTCATTCATTTGATTTAACTTTCTTTAGCTGGCTTCGGGTTATCAGCTTTTACTTGAGCAATATGGTCTTTCCAGGTTGTGCTATCATTAGCGAGATCGTGATACATCATATCAAGTTGATCGCCGACATCGCCGTAGGCTGATTTTCGGTCATCCTTGTACTTATGATTAGCTACATAATCAGCTTGTTCCGCAGCTACAGTAGCTTCTTCGGCATCTCTAGCAGTCTCTTCTTCTGTCGTGAAGTAGACATGAACACCGTCAATAGATGCTACACGCCGATTAGCTTCTCGTTGTGCGGGATCGTCTGGTGCAATCTCTTTACCAGACGCTACTAATTCTTCTGTGATCTGCTCTCTAGTCTTTAGCATAGTGTTTTTTCTTTAAGCGTTTGCTCTACGATATAGTCTAAATGTTCCTGATACTGTCCCACCACTTAATGTCCACTTGAGAGCAGTCACGGCAGTTGTCATTGTGTTGTGGCCACCAAAGACCATGCGCCTCGGATTGCTACTGTCATCCATTAGGTAGCTCTCGCCAATCATCTGTGTTCTGGTGGCTGAGTTAGGATCAAAGATATGAATGATGAACGAACCTTCTTCGCCAGCAGCATTGCCAAGACCATTATCTTCCCACATAGGAATGTTACTATCGGAAGTATAACCGACACTTGATAAGGTAGATGTAACAGATCGTATGGTTTGGTTCATATAATTACTGGTAACGTAAGTCGGTGTCCCACCAGTACCGTACTGCATATTAAGATATGCAAGGTCAGTTGATACTGTAAGGTTATGCGCTCGCACTTCATAGTCATACCCTACCCCTAAACCAGTGAACTCCACCGAACTTGATGTGCTGGCTAAATATTCAGAAACAAACTCTAGGCCAGCACCAGCAGCAACAGTAGCCCATACTGGGTTAGCATCAGCACCCTGAGTCTTCAGGAATTGTCCACTGGTTCCAGCACCAAGGTTCACAAGGTCAGAGCCATCATAATAGAGAACATCACCCTGGGCGAGTGTGCCAGTTGCCATGAGTGCGGGTTTAATTTTTCCCGCAGCATCAAGCTGTACTATGGCTCCCTCATCAAGAGAGGAAGAAGATGTTAAAGTTTTGGAAGTGACCTCTGCCAACATATCAGTTGGTACTTTAGTAGTCATAGGGTATCCACAGGCTGTGCCTGCAACTTAGGTTTTGTTTTTTTTATTAAGCGATTTCTATAATATAGAACTGTGAGCCGTATTCTGCTGGTGGGGCATCCCAATATACTCGGTTCTCACATTCAAGGTGTGGTCTAAGAACAAAATCAAAGTCCATTGCCACACCTGCTGCTCCCGCAGTATGCTTGTATAAGATTGACGGAGCAGTGTGGGCATGATCACCTGTTGTGTCGGGGTCAGGTCTGTTTTCCCCCGCGCTCCTTTCGTACACCAGAGAACCACCTGAAACTTCGGTGTTTGTAGTTGTTTCAACATTATTGAGCCACAACCCAAACCACCCATATCTCACATCAGTAGCCGAGCCATCATCATCAAGGAAGTCGAGGCGTGTAGTAAAATAAATCAGCAAGGTACTTCCTGTTACCTTTGGAGTTATTGAAAGGCTTACATTCATGTTATAGTATGTCGTGCTGTCACCATTGATGGTTTTATATATATCGCCCCACCCCGAAGGTTCTGCATAATCACTCTCAACGATTTGCCTGATGTTCATAGAACCCACGCCAGCCAGTACATTAATACCACCAGCAGTAGACCCATCGTGTATTCTTAAAGTCTTATCATCGGATACATAGGTGAGTTCACCGATAGCACCCGTAAAGGTTGCGTGATCAGACGCATCTCCACGCCTGAGTTGTACTTGTTTAGCCATTTATAGATTCTCTTTATGTTAAAGTTATTTGTTGATTTATTGGAGTGGGCGGGGAGGTTGTTGGCATTAGAGTATTTCTATTGCGTAGAGCGTTGACCAACTTGCGTGTCTATATAGGGCTGTTTGATTAGCGGCATATTCATTTCTAAGAACCCAATCATATCTAACCTCACTTGTAGTTGATGGCGAGTGTACGACAAACCTATGATGTGAACCATAATAATAATTAGATGTTAGCCCTACACCAGACATAAGACCTCTTTCATATGAGCCAGAGATAGCTGTGCCGTTGTGTACTTCTCCTACGTCAGCCGTGTTTCCTATTGTGATGTTTGTAACGTGCCCCGCGCTATTGCCATCAACATCATAGGAGTCAGCGCGTAACTGTCCCGCAAGAATAATCTTAGAACTGGTACTTTTAGGTGTTATAGTGACGTACACACCACATACCGCTTTAGGATCTGTTTTATGGTCAATAACGTGGGAGCCATCCTCCTGAGTCGCAGCCACTATCTGCATTATCTGCATTGAGGTATTGCCTGCAATTTGTAATGCACCTGTGAGTAAGTCCAAGTCGCCTGAAACTCCACCGCTTAAGGTGGTTGCTCCAGTGACTCCAAGTGTGCCTGTAGTAGACAGGTTGCCATCCTTATCAACGCTGGCTTTCACAGCGTCTGCACTATCAGTCCAGTTCTGTAAGTTTGCGGTTTGACTTGCGAGACCTTTTACAGTCATCCCAACAGTGCTTGTTGAATCTGGTTGTATGGGTTGTGCAAGGATATCTCTAGCAACACCAAAGTTTCTCACAGTAATGTTATTAGTTCCACTTGCAGGAGCCGACCCGAAGGTAAGAGTAGTGGCAGATATCGTAAAGTCGGTTGTAGGTTTCTGCACAACACCATCAATATCTACAACATACATATCAACATCTGCTGAAGCGGGGTCGGGTGAACTTAGTGTGAAATCTGTTTCAACAGTATCACCACTGAATGACCACTTTTGAGGGACACTGATGGCATCATTATATAAGGATAATCCATCTACATATTGTTTAGTAACAGCATCAAGTGCTGCTGTGGGAGTGCCTACATCTTTAATTCGGGTATCCGCAGCATCCCAGACGTTATCTGCAAGATCCTTACTGATAGCGTTGGTTGATCCTGAGTCTTCTGCTTCCTGTGTGATATATAAGAGACCCAACACAGCATTATCTAGGTCAGACTCAGTGAGCACTGAACCGTTGGCAAAGTCAGCAATCTGTGCTTGATAGTCAGCTTTAGTCTTAGGGGTGACTCTTTGTACAAGAACCACAACACCACTACCAGGAGCTGACGCAAATGTGACCTGGTTTGTACCAGTGTCTATAGTGTATCCAGTAGATTGTAAGACACCATCTAGGTATATCTCAATGTGAGTGCTAGACAGATAGTCAAATGTTATTGCGAAAGATGCTTGACCTGTAGAGGTGTATCTATCGTAGCTATAAATTGCCATAAGTTATTCCTTATTGATTCGTAAGTGCTAGGAGTTCTTCATAGGATCGTCCAGTTCTCCTAGCCTGCTTAATCAGGAGATTTATCTCATCTCTCTGACGCACATCAGGGAACTCTCGGAGCATCTGCGAGAAGGCTTTTGCTCTATACTTGGATAAAATCTTATTTATCTCTCGGACACGGGGGCTGTTCTCTAAGCCTTCAATGGCTTCGTAGGGTAATTGCTTGTATCTCCGAGACTTCAATAGTCGTGTCATTGATTGTCTCATGGACTGACCATTGATTTTCACAGAGCCATGAAGTTCTAACCAACGGTCATACGCTGATTGTCCTGAACTATCTATGTGCTCTCTAAGTTCCACTCCGTTCTTTAAGGAGCGTGGAGAGGAGAAGGGGTGTCCTATCTCTGCGAGTTCTTTCTTTAAGATATCACTGGTTGTGTGGGAGTAATCAAAGGGTGACATGAAGTCTGGGCCGATGGCTCCCTGCTTAATCACAGGTTCACCAAACATATTTCTTCTTGGTGCAACACCTTCAGAGAATCCAGGTAGACGAGACCTAAAGGTATCAATCCAGTTCTTGATATCCTTATTCTCATGCTCAAAGGATCTATTCATTTGAGTCAAGAAGTTAGGTACAAAGGATGCTGCGTTGCTTCTCAGGTATGAACTACCTGCTGATTCAGGCTTAGTGATAGCATCAGATAACCGAGTGACACCTGTAAGGTATGTTTTATTCGCAAGGTTACGCATGATACTCATGGTCAATGCTGAGATGTGATCTCCAGCAGTTTGTTGTACTTGCTCATCACCTTCCATAGCAATCTCGGTGAGGTCTGCAATCATACCAAAGGTAATCGCAAAGGGGTCTAAACGTCTGAAGGATACATAGTTATCACCAATCTTCAGTGAGTAGGGTTGCCACCCAGCGTCTTCCATAACCTTCCTTCGGTTACGGTCTGTAGGGCCACCACCTGTGATAGTTCCACTTGCTGCTGCAAAGATACCAGCAGACATAAAGATACTACCAGTCGCTAAACGACCAATGGCATCTGCACGAACCTCTGGGTTCTTGTCATAGATTTCCTTGCGGAATAAATCTAAGTTCTTTCGTTGGCTTGTGCCTAGTAATGGTATTCTGTCAAAGAAGTGCTGAATGATATTCGCAGGTGTTCTAACAAATGGCATCACAAGACGGGCTGCGGGATGCTTATTGATAGCATCTGAGATTGTCTTACTGCCACTAATGAACACACCCCTGTCGTGAGATAAAGGTGTTGTAAAGGTTACATCACGAGCAACTGCTCTAGCCTGTTCAGCCATAGGGCTGTGGGTTTTCATTTGGTCACGCATCCATGCGTGTTCTGCGAGGTCTCTGAAATCTTTACCTTCTTTAATCAGTTTATTTATGACCCGCAGCTCAGAGGCGGGGTTTTTTCGGAAGTCATTTGGGGCTTTTAAGTATGCCATCAGTTCATCATCACCGAGGTTCTTAGCAGCCTTCTTGAACCCTTTATTGGTAAAGAACTGACCATCATCAACCATCTTCTTGAAACCATCTTCAACGAATTGAGCAATCTCTTTAGGATTGGTTATGCCATTTGACATAGCCTTTTTATGTAGTTCTGATTTAAGGACACTTCGATAATTGAGTTGCTTATAGAACTCATCACCCATTGTTAAGAAACGAGATGGGAGATTTACTATATTACCTAACCAGCGAGATGCCTCTTGACCTGCTGAGGAGTTATTTAATCTAGTCTCTAAGAGTGCTTCGGTTACTTTAGATTTACGCCCTGCGGTTTCTACTGTCTTTAATGTGGGATCTAGTATTGCATCACCCTCTTTTAATGCCATCTTTGCGACACTTATAGAGTCTTGGATACTTGATACTAGATATCCATACCTAGCCACTTCTGCTCCAGCTTCTTTCATGTTACCAAGTAGAGCATGACCAAGTGCTTTCTCAGCAGGGGCAAGCATTGTTGTGAGTGCTGCGGATGTAAGGTTTACTACTTGTGTTACAGGGCCAGAGAGAATGGAGTTCATCCAGTATTCAATCACAGCACCAGTCTTTGTGGTCTTATTACGAGCAACATTAAGAGCAGCCATGTTGCCATTCTCAGCAGCAGCAAGGAACTTCTCCATCTCTGCTCGGACAACGGCTTCACCACCTGCTGCATCAATGAGGTCATCTATAAGTTTAGGGTTTTCTTCGAGAGCTTCTTTTGTAAAGTTATCAAAGTTTCTAGGGAGTCCTTTAGGCTTAAAGCCCATTGAGCGAAGACCTCTACCCCAAGCACCACCAAGACCACGAACTACTGATGCTAGGTCTTCTAATTGTGCACTCTGTTTTAAGAACTCTACAAGGTCAGATCGTGTACCTTTATTGATATCCCTGGCTTTCTTTGTGTGTTCTATAAGGACACCTGTGCGTTCTTCTAGTACATCACGAACAACCACAGTAACATCTAATACATGATTTAATTGTTCAATACCCTCACCACCCAGTTCTACCCATGCCGTAAGTTCTTCGTCTGAGCCTAGCTTGACCCCAGTACCCGCTTCTATTTGATCCCGAAGCTCCATACCTTTTGCTTGAATTGCTGCTTTATCTCGGACTGGTGCATCTATACCCGCTTCTCTTACTTTAGCTGAACCATCAATAAGAGAAACAAGTCCACCACGAACTTCATCATGACTTGAGGCATTCTTATAGTCGAATACCTTTTTAGCACCTTGTTTTGTGGGTTTACCTTTAGGTTTTGTTGTTGCTTCTGTAGTTTCCTCTACAACCTCATCGGTAGCTTTAGTGGTTGCTTCTGTAGTTTCCTCAAAGATTTCATCAGCTTCTTTTGTGGTTGCTTCTGTGGCTTCTTCTACAACCTCATCAGCTTCCTTCTTAGCAAGTTCTGCTTTAACAACATCATCTGCTATCTTAGAGGCTTCTTTAGGAGTCTTAGCCTTACGACCAGCTTTGATTGCTTTAACACCAATGAGGATACCATCTAAGGCGAACCCTAGACCGATACCTTCAACCGCAGCCTTCAGTCTACCTTCAAGTTCTGAGTCATCTTCATCTGCTGCAAAGAACTCTGTGATAGGGTTCTGTAACTCAGGGACACTTTCAATCAGGTTAGACAACCTTTGTTCATGTCCATCGAATACTGTGAAGTCTGCTATAGCACCCGCAGCAGCATACTTGATAGCTTCAGAACCTCTTGCTAATGCAAGGGCTGACTTGGCTTTATTAGCACTTTGAAGTTTTGCAACTCCTTGAGCAACCTTACCAGTCTTACCTGCGAGACCCGCAGCAGAACCTATGCGACCTGCAATTCCTATTCCTGGTATAAACCCAGTAGCAAACTGCGTGATACCTTCAAGAGCAGATCCTGCGAATGTTTCAGATTCTCCAAGACCTAAGTTCTCAGCGATATCATAGTCCAGACCAAAGATGTTTCCTATCTCTAGGAGACCTTCGGCTGCACCAGCGATACCACGAACAGGAGCAGCAGCAATGTCCCCAACTGTTCCCCAGAATCCAAGTTCTTCTTCTTGTTCTTGTTGGAATAGTTCTGGGGTTTGTTCTGGACGGCTTGCTAGGTAACTATCATAGTCCTGAACTTCATCGAAGTTAATTGGCATTATCTTTTGTTCCTAAATAAATCTCTTTGTAAATCAACGAAGTTTCCAAAACCTACTTGATAGTTGGGTAATGGCTTACCACCTGCGGTTTTACCGCCTGCTGGTAGTGCTTCATAAACAGCTTTTAGTGCTTCCTTACCCGCATCGGTTACTCTCCAGGCTTCAAACTGTTCTATGTTATCAAAGGGCTTATCCCCCGTATTTAGTACAAGAACAATGTGCCGAGGATTCAACATCTCTATAGGTAGCTCTAACTGACCACTTTCGGTACGGTGTATAGTTCTGCCTACCCATTCTTCCTTTGTGGTGAGTGCTACATTAGTAATCTCATCAAGCGATAATCCAGTGATTGCTTTTGCTCTGAGAAAGTCAGAGCGATATTTTGGTTCGCCTGTAAATCTGATTTCTTTATCACCAATCACCATCATGCGGGTACGAAATTCATCTACAACTTTCTGAGCACCTATAAAGACTTTTTTTGCTATCGCTGGTTTGTCTTTATCATCTGCTTCCAGATATTTTTGTTGGATATCCGTAAATGTAGTATCCCAGTAAGTACGCTCTGCTGCTGCGGTGACATCAAGTTCTTTAGGGGGAGTTGATCTATCTACTGTTCTAAAGGCTCTAGCCTCTGTAGTTTCTCTTTGAACATCAGAAGCACCTTCAGGGACTTTACCTGTGCTTATAGTTGAGAGTATTTCTTGTATAAGCGTTCCAGTATCAAGTTCGATTTTTTCGGCCTTTTGACTGTCGGTAAGGCTATCATCATTTGCAATCCTTGAGACCAACGCATTGTAACTCTGTTGGTAATCTATAAGTATTGCAGTTTCTTCATTCGATGAGAGATTAGCGAGTCCTCCAGTATCTTCTCTATAAATAGCAATAATGCGAGTAAGACCCATTTCATAGGTTCCATCATCGGATTTGAGACCCCTAATCTCAGTATTTTTATCTTTCTTTTCTTCACCATACGAGAACAGCATTTCGCCCGTTGCCCCTGTAATCGACTCATTAGCAAGAGCGATTTCCACTTCCTTGTTAAACTCTGTTAGGGGCATTGAGCCTCTTGCGTGTCGCTTCAATCTCTCTACAACAGTATTATCATCTGTATCGGTTTTACCTCGATATGACTCATAGTTAGTAATTACCTGAGAGATAGCACTAGGATCTTTAATACCCTTGGCTTCTAGTGCTGCTTGGATTTCTGGCAGTAAGTCTTGAGGTCTTGTCGCACTACTTTTACCGTCTATTTCACCTCTAAGTATTTGACCATGCAATTCACGAGCAACTTCTTCAGTTTTAATCGCTGCCATTGCCCTGTCTCGCTTCAGGTCGTTATAGGCTTCATCTTCTTCATCTTCACCTAGTTGATCTATAGTTGCTTCAAGTTCACTGATATCTCCAGAGAAGTCTTTACCAAAAGTGCTAGTACCAATAGGCATATCTTCAAGTGCTTCTAGGAGGTCATGAGCTGCTTCTGGTTGGCCATCTCGTGCTAGTTTCTTTGCAGCACTTTCAACACCCTTCCACGCCTCAGTGCGTCCTGAGATACCTAAAGTGGTATAGGCGGTTTGGATGCGTTCTTTAATTGATGTAGCTAGGTCAGTATAATAAGATGGTTCTTCACCAGCTTTAGTTTTACCTGCAATCTCAGCAATATCATCCGTCAAGTCATTTCTATTCTGGACAGCAGTTCTCTTAGCCTTAGCTTCACCCACTCTATTGGAGAACTGAGCAATCACTGGTTGTAGAGCTTCTTCAGCAGCATTAGCAGCATATAAAC
>Ga0080013_1004893_pt1 | contig 12882 bp, 26 predicted proteins | sample ETNvirenome_6_85_FD_69236 | JGI IMG/M metagenome (GOLD analysis project Ga0080013, IMG submission 69236) | Marine viral communities from the Pacific Ocean - ETNP_6_85 (SPADES assembly) (version 2) | ecosystem: Environmental > Aquatic > Marine > Oceanic | place: Pacific Ocean | collected 2013-06-19 | reverse complement strand
TACCCGGCGTGGAAATGACGCGACTCGATCCCGAGGACGAGGAACCCATCCCTACTTCCTATCAGCCCGGTGGGGAGCTTGGCGATAGACCTGTGGTTGGATTCCAAGAGCAATTGCTGGAGATGATTCGCAAAGCTATACGTAAGCATCGTCTTTTTAGCTGACAGTCCCCTACCTACTACATGGGTAGGAAAACAAAAGGCAGGTACAGACTCCCCAGGATTGAGGGCAATAAGTTCCGCTGTCCTCGTTGTGGCGCCACGATTAATTGGTCGGCCCCTGGTGGTGTGGGATCAAAAGGTTACGCACACTGTTCCAGATCTCTCAATGCTACACAAGTGTGGAAAAAGGACAGCGCGCCACCCGACTTTTGTACCTGGAATGGCGAAGTCCTGCGTTTGACAAACTTTAAGATTGAGATCTGGGGCGACTTAGAGTGGACAGTATACCCGCATTCATAGGGTCTGTATATATATGGGAACTCCGTATAGAAAGATGCCGCAGTTTGTAGTTGGCGATCTAGTGTATTTCCTCGGTCATGACCACTATCGTGATAGTAATGAGTTAGGTATTGTTATTTCAGCTGATGCGACGCGCGCACATGGCGATTTACTTTATCATGTGTTCTGGCTTGGTCGTGGGTATACCGGTCAGTATTCAGGAGGACAACTTCTACTTGTGTATGAGATCGATCCGCAAACGAAAAATATTACGCTTAATAAGTGGTAGTGTGTTGGGGACGTGACTATTTATGATTGTATATGTGCTAGGAGTGTGAAATTATGCGGTTGATGTTGAATGAGTGGAGAAAATTTTTAGACGAAGCTGAACTTGCACCGGAATGGCAAGAACAAATGCGTCTTAAAGATGAATATCTCGCTGATGTTGAGGCCCTAAAGTGGGTTCGAAGCGATGTGGTTACCGATGATATCGAGGGCAGGATCGTTAGTGATATTGGGCGGTACGTTGCTAAATTGTTTCATACCCTCGATGAGCCACTAGGTGGTGGTCCCTACAATCCTGACCACGATTATGCTAAAGATGCCAAGGCGTTAGCTAAAGAGATAGCAGAACGCGATGTGGAAACTTTGAGGACCCGTCTATTAGCTGCACTCGGTGGTGATCAAGCTCAAGGTGATTATATGGCGTCGTTAAAGACTGGCCGCCGACATTCATAAATAAGGAAATTTTTAAAATGAAAATCACAAAACAACAACTTAAACAAATTATCAAAGAAGAGGTGGAAGCAACCATATTGAATGAAAATGTTCTACCCGCCGCTCACACCATCGCTGCGGATCCGAAACTCATCGAGCAGCTATTTAAACTTGTTCAATTGGTCGTTAGCCTGGTAACTGGACAGAATACGCTCGGTATGTACCAATCTACTTTGGAAGATCTTCATAACAGAACAAAGAAGAAGCAGTAATTCATATGAAAATCACAAAATCTCACATTATCGAACTTCTCAATGAAGAGCTTACAAAGACCGATAAGTCTGAAATCAAGAAAATGGTTGACAAACAGGTCGAAAAGATGCTAAAATCAGAGTTAAAGAAGGCACTTGAAGAAGAACTTAGTAAGGCCCTCAAATCAAAAGAGGTCAAGGGTGATGTTGGCGAGATTGCCAAAACCGTTATTAAGAAGCTTTATAAGGACCTTTCCTTCCACCACCCCTATATCATCGACAGAATAAAGATTTAATGCTAACATACAGAACGCATGGCCCCAACGCCAAAGAAGGCGATTTTATTAAAGATAGAAGTCCCCAGCAGCGATCGATGGGCTTCGTAAAAGAAATTAATTTGCTTACAAACATGATGAAGGTCAGGTTTCCCAAGATTGGTCGAGAAACTTGGGTAGTGTGGGAAAATCATGGACATTATGTGGTTGTAAAAACTACTTAAGAGTCTTTAAGGAACCAAAAAATGTGGTTTAAAATTTTGATGCCGGCGATGATCGTCTTTCTATGTGGCTTCTCTTGCGGCGTGGTGATATTGAAAAGCTCAAATATTGCCATGGCCAGTGTTGCAGAGGTCTGCGCTATTGAAGAAACATTCATCATAGAAGAAAAGAAAAGTATTACAACTATAGCACCAGAAATCATTTGTGATGTTTATGATAGAGAACTCACTTTTGAAGAAAATATTCTAAATTGTATAAGGCCGGAGGCCGTACTGTTTAATATATAAAGAGTGGGTGTTAATTTTCAATCGGGCGATCTTGTCATCGACGCGGAAAGTGGAGACATTGGACTTTTATTGGAGAGATTTGATGTTTTAGAACATGCACCAGAGTTAACTCTTCGTGGAAAAATCTATGCATGGGATATTATTTGGACTGGTAAAAATGTAACAAATCTCAATAAATACACCCCCTACACCGAAACTGGCTTGCGCAAATGCATTAAAGACGGGATTCTATTGCATATACCGAATAATTAAGTTATGGAAAGGCACCTCCAAGAAGAGCTTGAGGATATTATTATTCGTCCGGGTGATGTTATTATTGATCATCTAACTGGGTATGTCGGAATAGTTTTAGAGAGAGTTCGTCGCGTTGATATGTTTATAGATGATGTATACTTTTGGGAAATCAGGTGGACTTCAAACTTTACTAATAAAGAAGACAGGAAGGACCATAAGAAGTATATAGACATAAGCGGTTATCTTGAAGAGGCTACCTTAAAATTGTCAGTCTTAATAGGCGCTGTTGAATTACACTCAGCCACTACGGCGGCCGGCAACAATGAAGACTAAGTTTATATGGTCCGTTCACAAAGGAGACCTAGTAAAAGTTAAACTTTATGATTATAATTCTCAAGGGCTCCAAGAGTGTTGCGGCCTTGTCATGAGTGAAAAATTTGATGATGAAAATACGATGTTTCCTTGTGTAATAGTATACATTTTCGGGCTAAAAGATAGCCAGCGGTGTATGCCCCACCAATTAGAAATATTATCTTCCGCTAGTTAGCCCCTATATACTTTTGTGGGCACAGTATTTCAACAGCTATTATTCTGGGGAGCAATAATTGGTATACCTATTAATTTCTTTATTTTTGGTGTAGGTTATAACATTAATAATACATCTTTGCAAATATTGTCAATCTTAAATATTGCGCTCTTATCTACACAATTTTTAAAGGGAGAAGAGTGATGAAAAAGTTTTTAGTATTTGCATCAGCATTTATGATGTGTTTGGGCGCTAGCGCAGAGGGAGTTAAGGTTGATCTGCCCGCGACAGCTTTAAACGCAGATTATCAGACACTTCCGATTAGTTCCGGAATGAGTCGAGTAGAAAGCCGCGTAAGAGATGCGGCTGTAAAAGTATCTAGATTAGATGGAGGTCATGGCTCGGGGTCTCTGGTTAATTACAGGGGCTCTCAATTTATTATAACAGCCCTCCATGTGGCCAACGGGGGGTTAGGATCGGTTTATATGATTGAGAAGCAAACACAACAAAAGCTATCGATTTTGATTCATGGGGATCCCCTAAACGATATTGCTGTGTTATGGTTAAGCGAAGCAGAAGAATTGCAAGGGGTGAGGCCAATGGCATGGCGCCCCCTGCGGTCTTTACCAGAAGTGGGGACCATTATTAATTATTCTGGGCATCCCTCTGACCATTCATTATTAAGCTTCAGGGGCTATATTGCAGGCTATGAAACCCAGGCCGAGGGCGGGGTGCAAATCATCTTGAATGCCTTTGGGTGGTTTGGGTCTTCTGGTTCTGTCATATATAATGAAGATGGCCATATTGTGGGTGTTCTCTGGGGCCTAGACATAGATTATTATAGAGGCCAACAGCAAGTAAATGAAGGCATTGTATGGGTGAGTCCTATCCAAAATCTTGATATGGCGCTAGCTTTGGCGCCTTTGTGTGAGCAAATACCTGACTTAGTTCGAGCCTGTAAGTAAAAGGTGAGCTATTTATAGTATCGTATTTGGAGTCTCCCAATGAATAATGATGAAGACGCAGTAATGTGTCCAAACTGTGGTTTACGAATGACGGATCCAGAAGTTTGTGACTTTTGTGATTATAAGCGGCATGAAGACCCCGATCTTGACAAAGCTCTCGATGAACTCACGGATAATCAGAAAACAGATTATGAGGATATAATTGAGCTTTGGAAAACTTATGGAGGTTCATAAGTGAAACTCCTACTTGAAAATTGGCGAGAGTATATTGATCAAGAAGAACAAGATTTATTTCTTGAACAGTGGCTTCTTGAAGAGGGCGCCGGAGACTGGGTTAAAGAAAAGTGGCAACAACTTAGAAATGTTAATCAAAAGGCTCTCGCTGCCGCGGCGCAAGAATGGCGCGAAACAAAAGAGGTCGCACCAATATTAAAAAGATTATTATCACGCGAGGAAGTTAGTGAGGCCGAGCGAAAGCAATTAAACGATCAAGCTATAGATGTATTAAAAACTGCTGGGTGGGGGGCTATTGCCATAGTTCCCGGTACACTAGGAGGGGTAATTGCTATGATCTACATACTACAAAAATTTGGTTTGAATCCCCTTCCAAGTGCGTATAGAGGTTCATAATGAAACTCCTACTTGAAAATTGGCGAGAGTATTTAACCGAAGACAAACGCACCATCTCTTTTGATGAGGTGATAGAACTCTTGCGTAATGACCCTGATCAAGAGCGCTCGTTAGACTTTCGCGTGGGAGAAGGCCATAAATCGTGGGGTGGTGTCGAGGATCCGAAGATTCTGGTTCCATTTGATTATGGAGAATTTCCAGATTTGATAAATCCTTCAGATAACATGGGCTGGGACTTTATTATTGCGAGAGATTCAGACGTAGATGATAAAAACCTACAACCTGTTGGACATTTCGGGTATATTGAAGATAAAGAGTTGTGGGACAGCCACGGAATAGATGATATGCCAGAAAACGTAGGCGGCAATAGCAAGATTATTTTAGCAAATGATGGCGAAATCGGTGCCGTCGAAAAGGCAGCTTTAACCGAGTATTTCGGGCCTATGTGGCAATTTAAAGAGCCGGTATGGTATTAAAAAATGAAACTCTTGTTTGAAAATTGGAGAGAGTTCATAAATGAGGAGGAAGAGATTGTTGATACTCTTCGTATCTTCGACTTTGATGAGACTATAGCCCATACGCGCTCTCAAACGCGTGTGAAGGCGCCTGACGGATCTGAGGCTACCTTGACCAACCAACAAGAGTTTGAAGGCTATATGAGCGCTGCAGCGGAGAAAGAGGGCCTATCTGATTTTGATCCTGTTGAGGGATTGATGGCAAAAGGCTACGAAATCGATTTAAGTGATTTCTCCGAAGTTAAAGATCCAGAAGAAATAACCGTTGTAACTGATGAATTAAGACATATTCCGGTTAATGCCAAAAACTACATTTTAACCGCTCGGCGAGGTAATTCTCTTGGGCCGATACTAAATTATCTTGAAGAGATCGGAATAGACTCTAATACTGTACGACCGATTGCCACCGCAGGCAATTCAAAGGGCGCAGTGATTGCAAACATGATTAAACAAAAGATAATGGCAGATGGCCAGTCTAATATCAAGCGTGTAGAATATTATGAAGACTCTGATAAGAACATTCAAGATGTAATGAATCATCTTTGTCCTGATAAACTTGTGGAATTAGTGGTGTATAAAGTAATAAAATCTGATAAAGGTTATAGTTTACAACATATTAGTTGCTAATTATAAGAAGGTGTAAAATATGAAACTTCTATTTGAAAATTGGCGCCAGTTTATTAAAGAAACTGAAAATCTACCAGGACCTGTCTTAACACCAGCCGTATTACGGTTTATGTCCACTGATGAGATTGAAAAGCTTATTAAAGATGCCGACAAGCAAGAAGATGTATTGTCTCGCATGAAGAAAAATAAGCTTGAGGTTGAGCTATCCCGCCGAAAAATGCAACAAAAGCTGCAGGCAATCAGATTCGGCACATCTAAGCCCGGCCGTTCTGCGGTCGAAGAAGAAGTTGACCCCAACGCCACAATTCGATTTGACCCAAAAGAAGACCCACTCGAAGAAGCAAATCCAGAACTTTATAGGTGGCTTAAAAACGAAAGAGGCATAAGGATGCTTCGCTATTTGGGCCACGGTGCTTTTGGAAAGGTTTATGAAGTTGAGATGTCTGATGGCAATCGAAGAGCCATGAAGGTTATTAATAAGCGTTTAGCGGGCGATCAGTATAGAAGAGAAGAGGTAAACTATAATTGGGTACGAGAGAACAAAGAAAAACTCCCTGAAGATGTTGCAAGATATTTACCTAATATTTATAAGATTGAAAAAGACGTAATATTCGAAGATGAAGAGTGGCTCCTTATCTTTATGGAGATGATGAATCCAGCGCCGGAAGAAGTAACACATCAATTTTTAGGTACTGGTAATCGAGGAAGCGAATATGCCGCCGAACTGAAGGAGAGTCGTATTTTAAAAGATCCAAATGCAGTTTATAGCCTTATGCCCGATCTTTTGCGGCAGGCTGCTGTTTATATTTTTAGAATAACCGGAGATGATTGGGAGACTCTATCTCGAATGGAAGCACAGGCCCTCGGGCCGTTTTTAAGAGGAGATCGTGTTGATTATCCTTCCGAACTTGAACCATTAGGACCCTTATATTATGGAAATACCACCCAAATTCGGAAAGATCTTCTAAATTCTATAGCTCATGTATTACATGAGACATTAAAAGATGTTGAAGGTTATGACTCATGGTATGTTGGAAGAGCAATGATGGCAATAGCTGAAGGTTTAGAACACAAAATGAACCGAGCAATTGTTCCAGTACGTTATGGTAATCCCCCTGACGACCAATTAGGAGGAAGCTCTGAAGAAGTGCAAGATGTTTTTCCAGAAATTGAGGGACTAATGGCTGCTATGAAGTATTTATATGGTGAAGGGTTTGAGCCCAATGATGTACATTATGGCAACGTCATGGTAAGACCGGGGTCTGGAGACCTTGTAATCACAGATGTTGGCCACTTTCGCGGCTTAAGTGCATTAGCAGCACAGGAAACAGTATCGTTATGAATCGGATTTTACCTATTTTTTGCATTTTTATGATAGCAGGCTGCCCAAAAAAGCCTAAAAGTGACCCAGAAGTACTCGAATTGGAGCTTTCAGAAGCACTTGATGAACTTTTGAACGAGTTAGAGGATGAAAAATTTGATGATCTGCCCGAAGATACGGCCGTAGACGAAAATTAGAGCCTATTTAATGCAGGAAGAGCAAAAATGATCAAGATTCGCTTCAAAAAGCCGAAAAAAGCGTCCGGAAAGGCGAAAATCTACGAAAATACGCCCAAAACCACCTTAAAAGAGGCTTCTGAAGATGAATTGGAGCATATTGAGGCCGCTAGGCTCTTAGAGCCGGAGGATTTGGCGTTTTCAGAGCTTTTTGGCGATAAAAGACGTATAATTATCGATTTTGAGCAGTTAGGGGACGATACAGAGCTTGGAAAGTTCGTGAAAATGTTCCAAACTATGGGATATGATGTAAATTGGGAAAAAGGCACCCTTATGGCGGTGCGGCAGCTGACAAAATCATCTCCAGAGAGCTTGGCCGCTATGATCATGAGCAACGATTTTACAGAGCCCAGGCCGCGCAAAATTCACATGAAAATTGGTAAATGGCTCAAAAAAACGTCCGATTATGTCTTAAAGCTAGATGCTTTAACCGAAAAAGTCATGGAACACCACCAAGGTGACATTGAATACGGCAGAATAACCGGTAATCACGTTAATGCCGCCTTAACTGAGCAAGAAGTCGATGCATATTACCGAAATTATGACCTTTTGCACATGATGGTAGCCCCCATGACACAACATTTTCGAAATCGTCCATATGAGCTTCCAAACCTTGCTACTTGGTGGCAACAGAACGCAGGATCGATTAAAAAGGAAATTGAAGGCGCCAAACACAACGAGGATGTCATTATTATCACTCGACACCCACTAGATGTGTTCAGAATGTCCGATTTCAAGAATATCGAGTCGTGTCACAGCCCCCCAAGTCGCCAAGGTGGCCACATGAGCCAGCAATACAAGTGTGCGGTCGCAGAAGCCCACGGACATGGTGCAGTCGCCTATGTAGTTGATAAACAAGAGCTTTTAGATGAATATGGCGTCAATACTCTCGAAGGAGTCGAACGACAAATTCAAGATGCGGATCATGAAATCTTTTACGATGATGAAAGAGTTAACGATGGTCCTGTTGAGCCCAAATACCGCGTCAGATTGCGTCAGATGCGCTATTACGATGATAATGACGCTCTGAATGCTTCCATCGGTCAAGGAACAGAGATCGCTGTCCCAGAGCGCCGTATGTACCCCGAAGGATTACCAGGCTTTGTTGAGCGCATTTTAAAATGGGCGAGAGAAGAACAACAAGACGTTATGGCTAGTGTTCCAAGAGAAGGTGATGCCCTTAACATGGGGCGCTTTATCAAGTTTGGTGGTTCCTATGAAGATAATGCCGCCAGTGTTTTATTGGCAGATCTCTTTGCACAACAATTTGATGAATTTGTTAATGATCCAATTCAAGATACAGACACAGAAGATGAATTGGAGTCCACACTGAATCTTAATATAGGTAGAGTTATACAAGAAAACGTAAATCGTATTCAAGAAAGATTCAACTCAAGGTATCAATATTGTCAAGTTGCCGGGATCGTAGCAATTGAGCCTGACGACGAACCGGTTATTATTATTACTGCTCGCATGAGATTTGAATGGCCGGAAGAAGAGTGGAATAGTCTTCCTAATCCTACTTCTTTGCGATATGTAGTCGATGAGATAAACGAATTAGTACATTTGCCTAGGCCAGACGGAACGTGGACATCAGGATGGGTAAACGACGATGAAGCCAGGATTAATGAATTGTGGGGAAATATAATAGCAGCCGTGAGTTTGGATCCAGAGAAAATGATAGGGCCCGATGGGGAATGGATTGATATGATTACAACGGGTGCTGATGGCTTTAGCGATTTTTGTTCAGAACTTTTACGTATTGATCGAGCACAGGGCCCTGTTGTAAAACAGATCATTGAGCGACATTACATGAGAGAAGGTCATATAAAGGGCGGCGCAATGCTGCAGCTTGGAATTAATATAGAAAACGGTGAATATCGGTGGTCTGATTGGGGATCGGAAGCTCACGGTGATGAGCACGATGGTTATGATTCCATCGAAGCTGCAATGACAATCTCAATTCCCAATGTTGGACAAATTCGTCGCCCGACATGGCAACCAGAGCGTGGTACACAAGATTTTGATCAATGGGTTGTGGAGTTCTCGCGAGCAATTAACATCGAGGCACGCAAACGCCTGATGGCCGGCCCGAGAGAAGCGGTAGGTACTCAATTTTATCTTCCTTCGCAAATTAAATTTGTCTCGAATCCTCGCGAAAACGAAGTATACATAAAGTGGCAAATAGAGTTACCTTATGATGCTGACGATGAAATGGTAGCATTGATGATAGAGATGCTTGAAAATGTAACAGAAGAGGAAGTGACCGCAGTTTTTGAGTCTGTTGTTAATTCGCTACTTGATTCGATGGAGATCACTGAAATGAAAAAGAAAGATCCCAATTGGACCTACAGGCGCTGGAAAAATAACTTTATTTAAACGCTTGCAGGGAAAATAATGCTTATTACTGTTAGTGTGTTAAAAAACAGTTTCTTCATTAGGACACAGCACTCTATTTATAATCGTGGAGGACAAATGAATGTCACAAGATAATCCTGGCTGGGATCAGTATTCGATGTTGGTTTTACAACAGTTAGAAACCTTATCATCTGGAATTGAAGCTTTGCGCCAAGAACTTCAAGATATGAAAGGTCAACTGACCGAACTAAAAGCTAAGGAAGATCGAGTGCAAGAGCTTAAGGCGTGGAAAGAGAGAATGGATGATGTCGCGTCTCCTTCTCAAATAAAAAACACTTTAGAAGAAGTTGAAGAGTTAAAGCTCTTCAGAACAAAGGCTGTTACAATCTTTATGGTGGTACAATTTGGAATGGGTACCGCTATTGCTCTGATGAGTTATTTTTAGGCGCTTGTTATGGCAGCTAAAGCGAAAACAAAGTCAGAAGCAGAAAGAGTTTTAAAGATTTTATATAAACAATTATCGGGAAAACTAACAGAAGAAGATGAAGCAATTGCGCCAGTAATCATTAAAGGGTCAGGTCATTTGTGGGCATATGATCCTTTTAATAAAACAATAGTCAACATCGAAAGGGGCTCAATTGTTTATGTTTTGGAAAAAGAGTACGATTCACAAGGTCGGAGCTTAATATATTGCGCAAACTCTGATATAATATGTGTAGACCCCGAAGAAATAGAAGAAGTAGGATTTAATTAATGTTTTATACATTTAATTCATTTTGGTTTAGATTAACTGCCCTGCTAGCAACATGGGTATCATATGGTTTGTTTGGTTACGAATTCTGTGTCATAACATTGTTAGCTTTAATATACTCAAAAAGAGATAAAAATGAAGATAGAGATAGTACGCTATAGTAAAGGCGTAATCGAAGTTATTGAAATAGATAAAAAAATGAGGAGTTTTGTTTATAAAGACTCACATAAGGCGCCTTTATCTAGTGCTCGTTCTATTTATGGGTGGGATGACACTAAAAAAAGCGGCAAAGAAGAAGAGAAGATATCTCTCTAATCACTGGGATATTAATGCGGGCGCATTATTTCTAGTATACGTCTATGATGAGAATTCGCAAGTTTTACAGTCTGATGGACCTTTCAAGGACCATAATAAAGCAGATTTAATCATGAGAGAGAGACTATCGGCAGGAATTTGCTCATGGATAGTTTCATATAATGGATAAGAAACAACATTTCGGTAGTTTATTAGAACAAGATTTTAGCATTGGCGATATTGTCGAATGGGCTACATTTGATAAAACACAACAAGAATGGTTAACAAGTTACGGTATTATTACAACCATCGATAAAGAGATATCCTCTGGCCGTTTAATATCCGTATCAAAAGTAATGCCTATCAGTGGAATACAGTCAGAAATTAAGTTTTTCACAGCAAGTTTAAGGTTAGTTTCCCGCACAAACGATTTAAATGATTAAAACGTTCATTTAGAAACTATTTAATGTATATTTGGTGTTCCGACCATAAAAAAGAGGTTTTTTTGAAAGATGGCTGATATTGAAGATCTGATGCCGCTAATAAAACAGTTTTTGCCTTTCGCGAAAGAAAGAATGGGTTTTCAAGACCCACCTAGATTGTTTTTAAAAGGAGATTCAAAAAATGCCGCCGACCCATTAGGGCGAACAGCGTTTTATGACCCCGAAGCAGTTTCAATAACATTATATACTACAGACCGTCACCCAAAAGACATTATGCGCTCGCTGTCCCACGAACTCGTCCACCACACACAGAACTGTAATGGTAAATTTAGTGATGCTGGCGAGATGGGTGAAGGCTACGCACAAGACAATCCTCACATGCGTGAGATGGAACGTCAGGCATACGAAATGGGAAATATGTGCTTCCGAGATTGGGAAGACAGCATAAAACAGACTATTTATTTTGAGCATCTACAAAAAGGAGATTATACGATGTCAACCAAAGATTGGAAAAATGGGGAAATTAAAACTCTCCTTTCAGAAGCATGGGGTTTTAAAATGGACCTCAATAAATTAAATGAGGGCCTAAGCGCTAGAGAATTGGGAGCAGCCGCGACCCGGTTTGCGGCGCGTGAACCCTTGCAAGGAGGTACACCTCTGGCGCAGGACATGGAAAAATTAGCTCAAGACAAGGCTAGCCTTTCACTACTCAGCGCGGCCGGCCGGCCGGTACCAGGATTGAGTTCGAATACACCTGAAGAAATACAGGCAGCCCTGCAGGCTTCAAATAATGAGCGTGAGCAGGCAATCCTGACGCGGGCTTTGGAGCTTATTCAAGTCGGTCAAGCTGCTGCAGAGGCAGAGCAAGAAGCCGGCCGAGAGGCAGAAAGGAAGAAGCAGGAGGACTATTGGGATCGCGATCCCCGGTCGCGGTATGCCGGCTATGGCCAGCAGTATCGAGAATCCAAAGAACTCTATGAAGATTCCGCCGCAAAACACAGAACGGCCGGCGACACTATCGAAGAAGAACTCGAAGAATGTGGTGAAATGCCGGATGAAGGCGAAGTTGTCATTGATATTGCCGCGGGCGAAGAAGGTGCCGAAGTCGGTGCTGAAGATCCTGCAGCACGGGTTGGTGAATTGATGGATGAGCTTAAGGGCCTCCTCATGCAACTCACGGGCGAAGGCGGGGGCGAAGAAGAAGTAGCGGTCGCTGTCGATGAGCCTATGGAAGAAAGACGTGCCAAGGGGCGATCTTCTGCTAGAAACCAGCGTGGGGCGCCGGATCCACGTCAGCGTCCAGGAGCAGCCATGCAAGAAAATAGAATGCGCGAAATGGTTCGTAAAGCTATTAAGGAAGCAATGAAGTAATGTCAGTTAACTCCAATTGGAGTGACTTTATTCATGAAGGTATAAGCGAAAAGACAATTTTTACTTACATTCAGGGATTACAAGAAGTCATTAGCAATCTCCAGCCTAAAACCGTTAAAGAGCAAAACCGATTAGCTCTCGCCAAACAACACTTGCGAGAGATTAAGAGGCACGCTCGACGTATGCTTAATGAAAACGCCGATCTACACGAAAGGCTTACACTATTGGAAGAAAATAAAGGGGACGAATAATGGGCGGCGCTGCAGGACATATGGCACATCCTTATGATCTTGCCTGGGTAAATACCGGGGCAGATTTAATTAATTTTTTTGAACTTGCCAAAAGTGTCGAAGGAACAGTAAAAATTGATGGAGTTAACGTATCTTTTAAGGTTGTAGGCGACGGAGAAAGTAGACAAT
>Ga0080013_1004891_pt1 | contig 12889 bp, 23 predicted proteins | sample ETNvirenome_6_85_FD_69236 | JGI IMG/M metagenome (GOLD analysis project Ga0080013, IMG submission 69236) | Marine viral communities from the Pacific Ocean - ETNP_6_85 (SPADES assembly) (version 2) | ecosystem: Environmental > Aquatic > Marine > Oceanic | place: Pacific Ocean | collected 2013-06-19 | reverse complement strand
AGATGATGAAACACATATTAAAACAATAGAGGAGATAGATTGGGCAGGAGATTTAAACGAATATTATAATATGAAACAAGAATTACAAGAGTTTGCCGAAGCACTAGACATTCAAGGGAACTTAGAAACTGCTATGGAAACTGCTACTTATTTATGTTTAATTGATAACACAGGAGATAAAGTTGGGTGTTATGCAAAAGATTATGGAACTTTGAAATTGTTTGTTTGCGAGGAGGGCATTACAGAATGCGAATGAGAACTCACTATAATTCTGGAAACCTTTTTGGAGATTATTATATGGTAAGAGATTTGAAAAACTATTTAGGCATTACTGCCCCAGAAGATAGAGTTGAACAGGTAATTCACTATATAGAATCACAAGAATCAAAAGAAAGGGTTAGAGAAAAAATAATAAAAAAAATTGAAGAAAAAAGGACTAAAATTTAAGGTAGTTAGGTATTCGATTTTGATACATTTTTCTGACTTTCTTCCCATGAAACCATCCTATCCATTATCATCTGCCTGGTAATTATGTATGACCTTACCATCATTTGAAACAAGTCTTTAACCTTATCAATGAACTTCATTAAAAAACCCCAGCATCTACTTCACTTTCATCTTTTGAAGAAGAAACTTTTTTTTTAACTTTCTTTTTAGGTTTTACTTCAACTTCCTCAACTTCTTCTTCTTCTTCTTCTTCTTCGTCGTCTTCAACCTCTACTTTTTCTAATAACAAGTCTACGCTTTCTTTTAGATCTTGTAGGGATAGAGTATTTGCTGACAACTGGTTCAGAATATGCTTTCGGAATGCCTGATTGTCTGTTAGTATCTTCTCTGACTTCAGTTGATATATCTCGTTGCTTAGTTGGTTCAACATCGTTCGAGTGTTCTCTGTTTCTGTGTTCTCTGTATCTTTCATATTTAATTCCACCCCCTTTCACAAATCTTTTAAAAAGTAAATAAACTAATGCAAAAAATAAAAAGGCAAATGCAATTCCATAAGTGCCATCTATTTGAGAAGTCATGGGTAAGATCCAAATGGTTTCAAACAAGTAGCTCCAGTCTTCTGCCTACAATACTCACATGCATCAAAACCTACCAATTTAATTGCTTCAATTTCAGTAGTGAATAAATATATTAAGTAAATGAAACCCACTACTGCAACAACTTTAACAATTCCTACAATTAATTGGAATGTAGGTGAAGTTACAACTGCCCAAATATCTAAATCCTCATTTTCGTTTTCTTTTCCCATTACCTACTCCCTCCTTTAATTGTGTAATCATTTCCAAGATTTTCTTTTTCCTATCTTCGGTCCTAATCTGATGATTTATAATAATTAATTTGCCCACTACGAAAGACATCGTAAATCCTATGAATAGATATAATCCTGCATAAGCGATGTAACCTGTCGCAAAGGCGAATCCAGATGCTACGAAATAAGCTACCTCTATGAAATATCCTATAAATTCTAAAAATTGGTATTTATCTTTTTGGTTCATCATTTTCGACATCCTCCTTTAAGTTTTTTCTTTCCTTATCAGTTATCCAAGCAATCAACCATATTAATCCAATAGTTCCCACAGCTGCAATTAAAGATAATATTAATATTCCAGCAACTAGAAAATAATTAGCCATTAAAAGGCTTCCTCCACCTTTTTAAGAGCATCATCAATAGCCACATGGGCGTAAATACCAGTTGTGTCAAGTCGTGAATGTCCTAATAATATTTGTAATGTCTTTAAATCACCTGGATTTTTTTTAAGAAAGTGTGTAGCAAAACTATGCCTAAGTAAGTGAGTATTAATCTTTCTACCCAATACCTTTGAACCCATCTTTTTCAAGAAGTCAGAATATGCTCTACGACTACAAGTTAAAGGAAGTTTATTTACAGCAGATTGATTAATCATCTTGGGGCGAGGGATCCATCTGTCTTTCTGTCCTTTTCCTTGAGAAACTAAAATCCTATCATCTTTAACTCTCTCAGGAGTAAGTGGTTCAATATCCCAGTTGTCCAATAAACTACCTCTTGTATATTTAGATACTGAGAATTCAGTTTTACATTCAGAACAAATCTTGATAGTTTTATTTCCCTCTTTCCTGATATTAAATTCAACATGACAACACAAACTTACTTCAGGCTTTAATCCTAAAACTTCTGATAATCTCATTCCAGAATAAAACTGGAGAATCATAGCAATCATATACTGATTAACTCGTCCACCTCGTGGAGAATACTTCTGAGTTTTCTTTCCATAATAAGTTTTATGATATTCTTCTCGGAAGTTCTTGACTTCTTTGAATAATTTATCAAATTCATCTTTGGTTAGTGGGTCTGGTAGTTTTCTTGGCATTTAGTCTTTCCTGATTCGTCAAAAAATGTGCTATTGTAAGCAAGTATTTCTTTAAATACTTTGCTATTGCTTCCTACAATAGTCCTTATACGATGTTTAGTATTTACTTTCTTGTTTTTCAGAATATTTCTTCAAAATGATTATATACTCGTGCATCCTTACACATTTCCTATTTACTTCAAATTTACCACATCTTGTCAGAGCTACATTGGAAGCCCCCATCCAAATTATTTCATCCCATAATTTAAATCCAACTTCCTTAGCAATTCTTATTAAATCCCCATTTAAATGTTCTAATTCTCCTTTTTTGTTTCTAAAGTTTCCAACAACCCAGATACTTAGAGAATTATCTTTTAAACAATCATAGGTTGTTTTTATACATTTTTTTAAATTATTAAGATATTCTTCATAAGTTTGATAAGCACTTAAATCTCCATCCATTTTACTATATACTTCTAAATCATAATAAGGTGGACAAGTGAAACTAAAATCAAATTTTTTATCTAATTTAAAATTACGACTATCGCCCAAGAGTATATCAAAGTTAATCCCCCATTTATCAAACATTTGCTTTATTCTATCTACTTCTTCACCCCTTATTTCAATTCCAGTATATTTATGCCCCATTCTAGTTGAGATATATCCTCTTGTTCCTCCTCCTCCAAAAGCATCAAAAATATTTGCATTGGGAATACAATAAGCCGATAAAATCATTTGTGCTAAATGTGGATTAAAAACACTACATTTTCCACCATTTACTCCACTTCTTCTATCACTACGAGAGGAATTTAAAGTTTTTCTGACTTGAGCAGTATCGCCAATAATTTGTTTTAATTCTTTTGTGATAGAGTCATTTGGTTTCCATAAACTATTAGGAAGAAATCCCAATCTTTTATTCATAGATTTCTCTTTAAGTTCGTTGCCCATTAAATCCCTTTCAGAAAATCTTGGATAAAAGTTTAAGTTATTTTTATAAAAATTTGGAGGTATCATTTTATCTTTTGGCATCCTCTATTAGTTTCAATCTTTCCTTTTTTTGTTTCAATCTTGTTTCTCTTGATTTCTTATGTGCATCTCTCATACTATATAACCAACACAAAGGACAAAGTGTTTGGAACTTTCCTGTCTTTGCAAACAACTTTCCACATTTACGACACATCATTTATCCTTTCTCCTTATTTCTTCAAGTATCTGTTTTCTTGTCGGTTTCTTTTTCGGTTTCTTTTTCGTTTCTGTTTTCATATTAATCTTTCCTGTTCTAAATAAGGTTTAATTCTTGCTTCTGCTATCTCAATATATTCTGGGTTTAATTCTATTCCCATAAATTTCTTTCCTTGTTTTAATGCAACCACCCCTGTTGTTCCTGAACCAAAGAATGGGTCAAGAACTATTCCTGATGTGAATTTTGCGTTGCAGTTACAAGTTGGTTTGTATCCTTTACTAATTATCTTCCTTTCAAATGATTCTCTTGGCGCTCTAATGTTTTGTTTTTTTCCTTGTTCAGATTTAAAGCGAGATTTATCTTTCCCTTTCATTAATTCATAACTTGATTTTCCCTCTCTTTCAATATCTAAAACCTTTGGATTACCACACTTAACACAAACAAATGCTGAACATCCTGCTTTGAGTGGAGTTTCACATAATTCCTCTGGGTAAACTGCAAAATGGGCTTCTCTGAATGGTTTTGGTTTTATTTTCCATACTGCTCTTTTGTTTCTACCTTTTGAGCTTCCTTGTTTAAACCCACCCCTTTGAACTTTTATATTTAAGTTTTCATCAACACCATCTGCTTTCCAATTATATGAATGATTATCTTTTGTTCCTGGATTAAATCTACTATCATCCATCGTTGCTTTTGAATATGGTTCATATTGTGTTTCAAAATAATACTTCTTTTTTTTACTAAAAAAGAAAATATACTCAAAATCTGCTGTAAATCTGTCCTTAACACTTGATGGCATACAATTCGGTTTATGCCAGATAATTGTATTTCTTAAAATCCATCCACGATTAACCATTTCTAATGCGAATCGCATTGGTATTAAACCTAAACACTTATCAGGATAACCAATTTGCCCTCCCCTGCCACTATGTGTTCCTTGAACTTTGGAATATAGTTTCTTATCTAATCTTGTTTCTCTGTTTGCCCAACCTGAATTGTTATAACTATCACCCAAATTAACCCAACAAGTTCCATCATCTCGTAAAACTCTTTTTACTTCATCAAAAATATTACATAGTTTATTTATATATTCATCAAAGGTTGCTTCCAATCCTAATTGTTTATCAACTCTTTTTGCACCACATTTAGGACAACATTCCCCATTTTTAATTACTTCATCCCCCACACTTCCCTTGTTCCCTGATTGTAATTTTGTAAATCCTCCCCTTGTATTTCTGCCAATTTGATGGTCGCAATTATCATCACCTCCATCCCAACTTGCAGTTCCATAATCCCTCAATGCCCAATAAGGTGGGGAAGTCATACACATATTAATTGATTTTTCTGGAAGTGTCTTTAATTGTTCTAATGCTTCGCCTTGTAGTATTGTGTTCGTTTCCATTTTCGTTTCTGTTTTCATTGTGAATATAAGTGGAGGATTTGGTGGGAAATTAAGAGGTGATAAAAAAGAATTTCTATCCAACTTTACGAACTCGGATGTCCTCCGACACCCTGCAATATAGGGAAAAGAGTGTGTTGTTAAAACCCTACTCCCACCTTTGTTCGCTCTCAGTTGCTTAACCGAAGCTAAGTATAATTAAATAACTTCAACTTTATAACGAGTTCCAAGTCCAGATCCTGTCTTATTAACTTTTACAAATTCCACATCAGGTTTTAGATTAATAATAGTTTTCAATTCATCTAAAACACTATTAGGAACTCTGTATTGTTTTCCATTGAACTCAGCATACTTATAGGTGAAATCTTCACCATCTGCATTTGTTGCTGTGTTTTCATGTAGTTGAACAGAAACAGGGACTTTATCTAAATCAGCTATGTTTAGTGTCTGTGGCGTTTCATAAGCCATTGACATTTCTTTTAGTGTTGCCATTTTATTTGATACCTCCTTTCAATTGTTGAATATAATTTAAATATTATCAGATTCATAGGACACCCTCTTTAGTTCTTTTTTTAATAATTCGATAGCTCTCCACATTACATCTTCAACTCTCTTAGCATCTGTTTGAAGTTTTAATAACATCCAAGTTTTAGAACAACCTTTAGACATCTTGTGAGTGGTATATGTGCATCTTTTAACAGCTTCGTATAAGTCTAAATTCGGCTTCGTATATATCGGTTCAGTTTTATTGTTTTTTTCTACCATACAAATATATAAACAATACAAGTATTTAAATCTTTTGGTGTTTCGAGTTATGCGTTGGACACCCTAAATCACCAATTAACGAGGAGATGTCCAGGTGTCCAAGATGTCCACTCTATCTCTACTCAGTAGTCCATAGAGGAACTAATGAGAATACTATGGACATCTTGTCCTTGCCTGGACACGGACATATATTTGATGATTTATTATTATTAATAATAGGCAGATTAATTAAATATTTTTCCATGAAATTCCTCCCCAAACCCTAAATCTTGGTTTGGATTGTCCTGGTGCCGTATCTATCCAATCCATCGTTTTTCTGAAAGTATCCACTCCTTTTTCTTTCATATATTTAGAAATGGTTATTTCCGAAACAGCCCTAAATCTATTTTCTTTACACCAAGCATTTAATTTTTCATAGAATTGTTTTTTAGAAATATCTTCATCAAGATTTTCCACAACATTGTCTGCCCAAAATTTATCAAGTGGGTTTGATTTTTCTTCATATTTTTTCATTCTTTCTTCTATGCTTCCCTCATTATGAAACTTTCTTTTTTCCAAAAGATTTTTTAAAACCAAAATACACTTAGTTGCAAGATTATTATATTCTTCTTCAGGAATCTCTGAAAGCACCTCTTTCTTTTCTGTAAATCGGTTTGGGAAGTCTATAATTGTCCATCTTCTATAAAATCCAATAGTTTTGTCGCTAGTAGATGGAAGATTATTAGTAGCAATAAGAATTTTAGCATAGTTGGTATCTTCAAAAGGAGTTTTGTTTTTATACTCAAACCCAATCACATCTTGTCCAGTTAATTTTTTAAGGATAGATGTTTTATTAACTTCTGAAAAATTAGTTTCACCCATCATACAAATTAATTTTTTATGTAATCTTGTAACTTCAAAACGAGATGTCAAAAGGGTATCTAATTCAGTAGCACAAGTATTATCTTTGCCTATGAATTTTCGCAATAATCTTAAATAACAAGATTTTCCATTCATTCCCTCTCCAATAAAGCAGAACAACCTGTGGATTGGGTAATCAGGCAGCATAGAGTATGCTACAATCTCGTAAAGGGTATCTACATAGTCCTTTCCTACCCATTCTTCAAATATCTTATCTATGATGGGTGTATCAGATTTAAACGACACTTCATAAGGGATTGGATTTGTTACAAAATATTCAGGAGTTGCCTCAAAAGATTTTCCAGTATTAATATCATAGATCTTATCCTTGAATTGAATCCAAGTGGGTTTAATGTCTTTTGGAACATTTTTTCTACCAACTTGTTTTAATGAATTAATTATCTCTGTCCTCGCTTTTGAATTGATAGTGTTTTCACCTAATTCTTCTTCAACCATATTTAATATATCTACTTCATCAGATTTTTCCCATTTCTTTTCATCATGTTTCCAAACCCAAAACATTCCAGTCCTATCATAAAATATTGGTTGTTTTTGAAGAAAAATCTCTGCTTGTCCAATTCTTGTAAAAACTTTCGCATCTTGTGGATTTTTTGGTGGGCTAATATTTCTTAATTCCAAATATGTTTCAACCAGTTCACCACCAAACTTTCTTACACATTCTCTAAAATTATTATGAAAATCTTTTTGCCAATTACATTCTTTCATAAACCCTGTGGCTATTCTTGGGAGTTTATCTATTTCTTTCTCAACCTTTTTTATGTCCATAGTTTTCCACCTCCCCTTGTTTTGTTTTTTCAAAATTCCAATAAGATTTCAATCCTCTTAATTTATTGTTATGGATCTTCTTATGACATTTAAAACAAACAGACATTAAATCTTTCTGCTTTTCATTTCCCAATGTTTTATAATGTAAATGATGAACTTGGTTTGGTTCTTTTTCACATATTTGACACACATTAAAAAACTCTAAAAAACAATCTCTTTTGTCAAACCAAATAGGACTATAAATATATTCTTGATAATTAATGCCAACCATCTCCATCCTCAATAAATGGTTCAATACCACCCTCTTTAATTTCATCAAAAAAAACAGGAACTTCGCCTAGTTTTCTGTCTATTAAGATTAGGAAATCACTTTCAACATCTATAATTTTTCCATTATAAAATTTATTAGATTTTAAACTAACATGAACATCATTTTTTTTAATTTTGTAGAACTCTGCTTTTCGTTTCATATCATTCGTCATTTAAGTTACTATTCTTTCAACTATTTAAATGTTTCCATTAAATAGGCATTATCAGACATTGCCCCTTAGATCTGAACGATTAATTCTAGTTTCCCAGTAGAACTTTCCAGTCCTGCTGATTCGCTTTCCAGGTGGAAGTGCAATTCTCACAATATCTCGTTCTAGGCTTTTAAGAACCCCTGATTGTTTAGGACTTCGTTGAATAGTTTTGGGCTGTCGCTGAGTAATTAGTTTTTTTCGCTTTTTGGTTTTATTTGTTAAACTAGGCATTTAGTTTTAGTCCCCTTTTTGAGCATTATAATTTAGTAATTATAATTTAAATAGTTTTGGGTATAGGCATTTGGTTTGTAGGCATTTGTAAAAAATGGGAGGATAGTGAGGATAGTGAGGACCTAAATGCCTATTATCCTCAACTATGGTTTCACTTAATAGGGGGCTATTCTCCATTTTTTAAAATCTCCTTTTGGTATTTCTTTCAAATATTTTTGATTGCCTTTATATTCGTATAATTCCACAAGAAGATTTTTTCCGTTGTCCATTAGTGCAGTTGATTTAATTCGGCTATATGCTCCCTCAATAATATCTATATTTATTAAATCATTCTTAATAAAATCTTCATTTAATAAATAAATTTCTCCTTTGATATTACTATCCTTTTCTTTAACTGCAAAAGGAATTCCAAAACCACCCAATAGTTTAAAACCCTTAACCTTAGCATCTGCTACAAATTTAGCATTTTCTAAATAGGCATTTAGTCCATATCCTTTTTGAAGTGTTCCATAAACAAATAAATATTTTTTCATTTTTATTTTTACCTCCTTTGTAATCGTTAAAATTCTCAAAAAAAAACAATCTTTGGCGACAGCCTATTTACTAAACTCTTCCCAACCACATTCTTGTATAACTGCTATCATCATCTTCAATTTCTTCTATAAAAGGTTTTTTCTTCGCTTTTACACACTCAGCCGTTTCACAATCACTTTTACAGAATTGCTCTTTGAAATCGCTTTTACACTTAGCCATTAACATTTCTTCTTTTAGTTCAACGACTTTGTCTATATAGTTTTTCAAGTCGTTAGCACTATCTTCGTGGCTATCTAAGTTTTCCAGATATCTTTTAATATCTTCAAACATTCTAACTTCGTCGTAGTATGCTTTTGTTATTTTAGCATCTTCATTATTTACATTCATTTTATCGTTTTACCTCCTTTGTAATCGTTAAAATTCTCAAAAAAAAAACAATCTTTGGCGACTGCCTATTTACTTAATCTTGTTTTTGACCACAACCTAAACAAGCCATTTTAGTTGGAGATATACTCTCAAATCCATAGACACAATTATTCTCCTCGTCCCAACAACAAGCACCCCCTTCATAACATCCATTACATAATATGGCTGTTTCATTTCCTTTTAGTAACCGAGTGCTGTTTATGGATTTCATAAGTACTTCTGTGTTATCATTGTTGTTAATACCACATCCATCACAAATTAAATTCTCAACTTTGATGTCGCCTACTTTCCGCAAGCCATTCTTCATTTCACAAAACCATTTAAGTTCATAACAATCAAGAGCGTCTAATTGCTCTTTGAAATCGCTTTCACACTCAGCCATTATAGACACTAACACTTTATATTCTTTCATTTTATCGTTTTTACCTCCTTTGTAATCGTTAAAATTCTCAAAAAAAAAACAAATTCAAGAGTTACTTAACCCTCTATTTTCCACTTATCCCAATCTTTAATTAAATCTTCTAGGTTATTATTACAAAAACCAAACCAATAGAAGAAGAATTTTTTATCACTCAAAGCACTTAGAAAATCTTTTTCAAACCATTTAATTTTACTCATTTTTCAAATCTCCGTCTTTTTTCCAATTAAACCAATTTCCTTTTTCTAATTTTACTAATAAATTTGTTTTTTGTTCTTTATCAATCATTTTAGTTTCACTTAAAATATCAATACTTTCCTTTATTTCCTCTACTAAACTACTCATTTTATTTTTTACCTCCTTTGTAATTGTTAAATATGAATAGGCATCTAGGCATTGAGTAGTTGATTAAATAATTTTTCGGTAACTATCCGATTTTTTCTCACTAGGCATTTTCTTTCACTAGGCATTTTCTTTCACTAGGCATTATGAGGTTCGGTTTTTTTCCAGAAGATTCTTTTTAACCAGAACCAGAACAGCACCAGAACAGCACCAGAACAGCACCAGAACCAGAACAGCACCAGAACAGCACCAGAACAGCACCAGAACAGCACCAGAACAGCACCAGAACAGCACCAGAACCAGAACAGCACCAGAACAGCACCAGAACAGCCATAAAGTAATAGCATACTACATTCTTTTATAAAGAAATGAAAATTTTAAACATAATTTGGTGATTTCAGATAATAGTCTTTACAATTTAAGCATAAATAACATGAACTTTTAAAATCGTAACTATTAGTCTTTATTCCACATAATTCACAAATCCCACAATTAGTGGAAGCGATAGTTTTAGATTTTTCTCTTTTTGGTTTTTCGCTTTCAAAATAAGTCAAATATTTATAATCATTTTTATTTTTTTTAATCTCTGCGATTTTTTTTATACTTAAATCAAGATAATTTATTTTATAAATATTATAAGGTTTTATTTTTTTTGTTTTAAAATCTGTTTTTAACATTTTTAAAAAAACTTTATTGTCTTCTGTTGTTGAAATATAAATAAAATCGTGATTCTTATAAAAATTGATATCTGTGCTATTTTCTTTAAAATAATATATTAAATTTGTTTTTTTGTCTAATAAAGTAATACTCCATCGCCCGTTTAAATTATCAAAAATCTTTTTAATAGTTTTAATTATGTTGAATTCTCTATTTTGAGATCTATAAGATTTAAAGGTTTTTTTAAATTCGTTAAATAAATTAAAAGTGTCCGAATTTTTATTTATATCATATTCGTTTATTACTCCGTTATGTAAAAAAACAAAATCTTCAGATTCGAAAGGTTGTATATATTTTTTATTAAATCCACTTGTGCTAAATCTTTGGTGACTTAAAATAATATTAGTTTTATTTATGTTTTTGTTATGCTTAAAAATATTTATTTTATTAAAATCTTTTACTAATTTATTGAAATAAAAACCCTCGCCATCGTTATTATTTTTAAAACTCGCCGAAGACACCGCCATTAAAAATGGAGTAACCAATTTATTTTTATTTTGTTTATTTCTGATTAGTATATTTAAATTACACATTTTTTTAAATTATTCTCCTTATAATATTTATATTTTCTGTTGTTGTTGTGTTAATATTATTTATTTTTATATTTTCTGTTGTTGTTGTGTTAAAATTGTTTAAATCAATTTCTTTTTTTATTTTTGTTGATTCTGTCCATTTTTGAGATTTATTAATTAAATATTTTATACAGATCCATAGAATTTTAAAAAATTCGTCGAATTCTGCCCAAGTTTTTAAGTTTAATAAATTTAAACTTCGCCACTCTAAGCCCTGATTCCTTTTTTCGCTTATAACATTAAATTCGCTATATTTTCTATCAATAGTTCGCCAAGAACCTTTTAAACTTTTTTGAGAATATCTTCTAAAATAATGGTTTAAAATATCCTCTTTTGAACTTAAATTTGATCCTTTAATTAATTTAAAAAAAAGATTTCTAGCACCTAATAAGGTTTTCCAATTAGTAGTTTTATAATTTATTATTTCATTATTGCTTAAATGTAAATGAACTCCGCAACTATCATTGAAGGATAATACCTCTTTTAATTCGTGTTGTCCTTTTTTAGAAAAGTAATTTTTAAAATTTTTAAGTGCTTTGTCATATTGGTATTTAGTTTTTAAAATCTCGCTTATAAACTCCGCTCCAATTCCATAAACACTATAATTTAAAGAATTAAAATCCCCAGGTTGCCTGTTTATGCTATTGTCAAACTCGCAGAACCACAGCGGAACGGCTTTTTTAAGCCGTTCGCCGTGATAGCCATTTATTTCTAAATCATTAATAATAACATCATTACAAATAAACTCAATTTCTAAACCAATTTTAAAATTTTTTAATACCATTTTTTATTTATTTCTCTAAACTATACTTAACCGACATTTTCAAAGAACTATATTTTTTTATAACTTCCACAGCATTTTTTAATTCTATTCTGATTCCATTTAAAATATGTTCTAAGTGATCACAATCTGAAAATTTAAGTATAACTCCACCTTTTTTTATTAGATCTTCGTTAAATAAATAATCTCTAAAACTATTGCTTAAACAGCTAAAAGCCCATCCTTTAACCTTAAATCTTTTTAATGATATAGCACAACCATAATCGCCCGCTTCCGCAGAGTTATATCTGTCTGCTGAATAATGGTTAAAAGTCATTTTTTCGTTTATTGTCACCTCTTTTAACACTTTTTGAAAACTTTCTGAGATTCTAATATTTAAATAAATAAAATCTGATTCGTTTTTTTTAAAACTAGTTTTAAATTCTGCATTAAATTCTGTTTTAGAATTCGCCATTTTAAAACAAAATACCTCCTTTGTATTTATTGGAAACATAATTTAAAATAAATATTCTCTTTTTGTTGATCTCTTTTTTAACCCTCATTTTTTTAAGTAAGGTTTTAACCTATTGTTTGGAATAGGTTAAAACTCTTTTTTTAGCAATAAATTGCACTAATGGATATGCAACCCTCCTTTTAAATCTTTCTATTAGTATATTTATATAAATTATTTCAATTTATAGACGACAAATTAGTTTTTTTTAGAATTATAATTTTTTAAAATCCCAATTTATAGGTTATTTTTATCTTTAATTTTTTAAAATCTATTGCTCGAACCATCATATAATCGCAATTATAACCACTTTTTTTAATGGTTTAATACCTTAAAATTTAGTTCTTTTTTAGATTCTACATAGCAGAAGCAGAAGCAGAAGCAGAAGCAGAAGCAGAAGCAGAAGCAGAAGCAGAAGCAGAAGCAGAAGCAGAAGCAGAAGCAGAAGCAGAAGCAGAAGCAGAAGCAGAAGCAGAAGCAGAAGCAGAAGC
>Ga0080013_1004890_pt1 | contig 12893 bp, 12 predicted proteins | sample ETNvirenome_6_85_FD_69236 | JGI IMG/M metagenome (GOLD analysis project Ga0080013, IMG submission 69236) | Marine viral communities from the Pacific Ocean - ETNP_6_85 (SPADES assembly) (version 2) | ecosystem: Environmental > Aquatic > Marine > Oceanic | place: Pacific Ocean | collected 2013-06-19 | reverse complement strand
ATTCGTGAGCATCATATTTGAAAAGGATTCTATCGGCTTTGCTCTTTCCTTTGATGCAACATATATAGCAGGTTTTTCTCTTTTTTCAATCGAGCTTAATTAAATAATTAGAGTCAGCATTATGCATTTTTGGAATGCATTAAGTTATAGGAGAGTGCTCAGACAATCCTATAGATTTTATTTAAAGTTGACGACATTATTAATTTTTTCTTGCAAGTCTTCGGGTTTAATTCTTGCATATCTTTTTAATTGGCTCCAATCTTTGTGCCCCGTTAAAAAAGAAACTTGTGCAATACTTAATCCACTTAATAAAGCTTTCGTTGCAAAGAACGCTCTCAAATCATGGAACCTTAAGTCCTCTATTTCAGCTTTCATACATGCAATATTGAAATGCTTTCTTAATCTTCTTGCCAAAGTATTAAAGATAAAAGTACCGAACCTATATGTCTTTAACATACCCAGGACATTATCAGGAACGGGAATTGTTCTATCTTCAGAATTCTTTGTATCAAAGAAAGTTATTTGCTTTTTTTCAAAGTCTATATGCTGTCTTTTCATCTTTAATATCTCGCCTTGTCTTGCACCCGTGGAAGCGGCAAAAACAACAATATCTTTTAAAATATTTAAATTTGACGAGTCACAAGCGTCTAGGAGCTTCTCATATTCCTTATTAGTCGGAATCCTATCTCTAGCATCATTGACTTTTGGGAGAGTGACCATGTCGCACGGATTTTCTAAAGGAAGATTAATACCCCATTCTTTCTTAGCAACTCTCCAGGCATGACAAATTATATTAACATAAGCTTTAACTGTTGCGTTAGCTCTTGTCTGACTTAACTCTTTCATTAATTTATAGATGTGATGCGACTTCAATCGCATTAAACTATTTAAACTTATTTGATGTCTAATAAGAAGATTTATCTTTGAAGTTTCTTCTCTAGCTCCTTTTTTGACCGCAGTTTTTTCATCACGATATCTAACTAATATATCTTTTAATGATGTACCTTGCGCCACGGAATAGTCCTCAAAAACATTTCTATCCATTTGACTTTCAACATCCCGTGCAAATCTTCTAGCTGTTTTAAGATCAATAAAGCACCGATTAATACTCGGAAAACCTTTTTTTCTGATCTCAACTTTATATCTTTTTCTCCACTTTCTAATGTGCGCCATAACAACCTCTTTCTTTCTAAAATTCCGCACATACTCCGCACGGAATTGGTTAATCTTTCTAAACGTGTTGCTATGATTATGTTTTCTAAGAATCGGAAGGGGCGTTCTGTTGCCAGGTGCCCCGAACTTTGTTATTCGATTCTAGAATAAAATCTAGCAACTTAGCCCTTATTATGCCATCCGTGGACTCCGATTTCAATAGCTTAATTCCGACTCTATTCCGCACCTTATTTTGGTGCGGACTCATAATGGACTTCGTCGCTGTTGCGACTTCGTCCAGGCACCTCAATAGAGGTACCGAAAGCATTTTTAGTTTTGAAAGTTTAGAGGTACCCGTACCCCTTAGGACTCAGAAAAGAATCTTAATAGTTCATCTTTAATACTTTGATCTCCGTCCTTTTAGAAGCAAAAATCATTATGAAAAAATTTTTTAAATTTTGCAAAGCTTATGGGTTTAAGGAGCTGTCGATAATAGCAATGAGCTATATGAAGTGTTGGGCACCAAGAACAACTCCCTAAATTTTATTGCCAGGAACACCCAGGATTGCCGCAATCCCTTCCGTCCGTTGTTTGTCTTTAACTCTTTTATTAATCTCTTTTGAAACTTTTTTATTCATCTGCAACTGCATGAATTGTTGATAGTTTAATTGACCACCATTGTTTTGATAATTTTGGAATTGTTCTTGCCAATATTCATCTGCTAATTCAAACTCTAATAATCCAGCTTTCTTTTTGTCATCATGCATCCAGCCACCAGGATCAATTGACTCTAGCCAATCTTCAGTATTCCAATCGCTATGACCATTAACCATGTCAGGTTTAGGTGGAAGTACGGGAATTTTCTTTGCAACTTTTTTAGGTCTATCTTCAAAAGAATAAATATCTTTATTATCTAAATGCTTTGGGCGTTCTTTTTTGTCGCCAAGCTCATACTGAACTCTAGCAATTCTTTCTTCAATGTTTTCTTCTCTTTTAGAACCCTTGCTAAAATTTTTTCTATTAATGTTGTTTCCCAAGACTTTGCCTGGTCTTGTTAAATACTTCATCATTTGGTTATATTCATTTATTTTCATAGTGCCTAGAATCCGTCTTATAGATTTTGTTATATAGGATCAAGCAACAAGCGACATGGAACACGGAACTTTTCAAGGTTATTGAGAGTGATTTGAACGTACATGTTACTTCGAAAAAAAATAATTTTTTGTTGCAAAGACTCAGCTTTTATTAATTTTTTGTCGGACATAAGGTAACATTTTTTAAGGTACGGGGGTCAGCCAGGCACGGTCAAAACTTTTTCAAATCCATACAAAGTGAAGTCCGAACTGTCTTAACTGTCCGAAGACAGAAAGACAGAAAGGACAACTAAGACACTGTTAATGGTTAGACTTAATTTTGTCCGCCTCAAAATCTATTTCGCCATGATTAACTCCATCGTCCACCGTCCATGGTTCATCGCCCGTTTTTAAATTGCCGTCATCATCATAGCTTTCCAAAGTATATGGAAGTTTATAAGTGCCGTATTTCTCACCCTCTCGCAACTCGCCTCTTTTTCTCATTCTTTGCATATTAGTATTGCAAGTACCTTTTTCCTTATTCGAAACAAAATTAAGAACCTTGTAAACATCACTAGGTTTAACTTCACTTTGACCATCTAAAGCTAATTGTTTCATAGCTTTAAAGATTGATCTTTTGTGTTCTTTTGTTTTTATTTCAAAAGTGTCGCCGACATATTGAAAGGTCATTGGTTCTTTAGGATTTGAATTCCATTCTATATCCATTTCAAATCCAGGAATATTTCTTCCTAAACCTTTAAATGTTCCTTTGTGGGTACCTTCGACTCTATCAAGCATGTACATAGCGTCAGTGACTCCCTGATGGCCCGTAGAACCCATAATTTTATCCCAACTATGACTTTTGTCTGCCTGAGATAAGTGGTGGACATATATAATGCAAATTTTTAAATTTTTAGCCGTTGCATGTAGTTGACTTAAATAATGATAATCAACTTCATAAGCGTTTGCATTTTTTGTCTTTTGTGAACCCATTGGCTTAACCTTTTGGAAAGTATCAATAATTATAAGCTTTGGATTATCCATTTGCTTATGCCATAGCTCTATTGATTCAACCAATCCTCTTTCTAGTGAAGGACATTGATCAACAAAAGTAGTAGGTTTTTTCCTATATTGTAACCCCATTGCTTTAATATCAATGTTCATAGAGTCTTCGTTATCCTCTAAAGATAGTAGAAGAACATCCCCTTCATCAACAGAATGACCTAACCAGGTTCCACCGTTTTGAACTTTATAAGCCAGGTCTTTCATTAACCTGGACTTTCCTTGTTTTGGTTTTCCCGCAACAACATAAAGACCAACAGAACATATAAGCCCAGCCGCAAGATAACTTCTTTCAACTTCTCTTAAAAAAGCATTTTCACTCATAGCCATTTGTTTAAAGTCTATGATTGTTTTTCTATCTTCTTTCGAACCTTCAATTGGAACTTTGCCAATCCACTCAAACATTTCACGACAATAGAATTCATCAAGCCCAACTTCTTTTGCAAAAGATTGATAACCTGCCGCTTTCGTATTTTCTTTTTCCCAATTATTTAATGAAGATTTAATTTTAGCTTTTATTTTCTTCCAACTAAAAATAGATCGACCACCTTTTCCTTTGATGGAAGACGCAACTGCTTCACAAAAGTCGAAGATCTCACTATCCGTCCAATTAGGGCAATAACGCTTTAAACATGAGGTTAATTTGACGAAAGGCATATTATCTGAAGCAATGACCGTTTGGAGCACAGAAGCAACGCATACTTTGTTAAAATTATTATAAAGATTCTTGTCTTCACAAATAACCCCAGGAGAATTGTTAAACTTTCTTTTAACAAATTTTTTATCAAATAACTTTGACTCAGCTATAGATGGTTCAACAACTGTATTCCCTTCAACTCTTAGTTCAGCAATAGTTTTTCCATCAGGATATGTTCGACATTTATATTCCTTAACATTCGAACCTTCTGCATTATAAAAATAATGAGTGGTATGAACCTTAGATGCTATTTCGGGGTCAAGTATTCCCATTGTTAAAGTATTCTTTAAAAACTTAGCTCCAAAGAAAACTGCATTTTTAGAATCCAGGTCAACATCAATCCAATTATTTAAACCGATATTTGTTCCAAAATTATTGCTTTCATTAAAGTCCTTTGCTTCAAAATAAATATTTTGCCAATTAGCAATAAGAACTCCTTTGCCGTCCCCGCTTTTATTAAGCGGGATCGGAACTATTTTATTATCAATGTATGTTTGTGCTATCTGTTGAGCTTTCATATTAGCTCCTCATCTGACGCACCGTCTTTGCCATTGATTTTTTTATTAGCATGAAGATTTTTAATATCTTCGTCATCCTCAGAATAAAGTGGAACATCTAATTCCTTTAACTTTTTTTCTAAATAACTAACTTTCCAATTTAAATACCAACTGTCAGTTTCAGCTTTGTGAACTTTTTTTTCACATTCTAAAACCCAATCTAATAGTTTCATTAAACGGACAATCATTTGTTGCTGAGATTTAATAAAGAAGTCTTGATCTGATTTAATCATTTAATCTCCTTATCAATAATGTACTGACCGAACTTATGCTCAGAACCAGCAACTATATCTAACTTAGAACTTTTGATTGGGGCCGCATGTATATCTGCTCCATTTAATTTAGCTTCAATAACTTCATTCCAAGGTTTTAATTCCTTAAGAACTATATTTATTTGGGCAACTGAATTCATTGCGGCATTATCTCTAACAGTTTTATTTTTTCCTAAAACTGCATCTTCGCAATGTTTCTTTTGAGCAATTAAACTTTCATAAATATTTTGAACAAAGTTAATTGCGCTTTCTGTGATGGGATTTTGATTATCTCCCAATCCTCTTTTTATGTCTTTTGACATATTTTTCTCCTTCTAATTGGCGAATAATAAAGCAGGGGAGCGATTAAACTCCCCCACATATTATTCACAATCTTGCAGGTTTAGAGGACAGTGAAATTTTGATAAATTTTTAAAAGAAAATAGAAGCTCATCATACTTAATAAGATGGCGTCTGATGTTAAGCTTAACATATAATAATAAACTTTCTAAAAACATTTTCTCCGATTCCTCTAATAATATCCTGCAAAGATATTTGTTAATTTATGAAATTTTGGGAATTTCGTTTGAGACCTAGTTTTGAAAGTCTATCAATCTCATTGACTCGATACATGTAGATATAAACCATTATTTTATTTTTGCAACAATCTGTATTTTAAAAAGTATGGGAAAGTTTGGGATAAAGACACAATTGCCTCAATCACCTTAAATAGACCCTAATAACTGAGTCTTATTTAAGATGATTTATTTATAGAAATATTTTTAAAATTCCTAATTTGCGTTCAATTTCTTAGCAACCTTTTCAGGATTATGAGCTGTATAAGTTTTGATCATTAAACTGATTGTCTTATGGCCACTAAACATTTGAACTTCACTTGGCGAAAGCCCCCGCTCGAACAGCAAAGAAATTCCAGTCCTGCGAAGATCATGCCAGTGTAGGTTTTTAATACCAGCATTTTTGCAGATGGCTCTCCAACCTCTATTGAAATTATTTATAGACATGGGAAAGACACGTCCATCAATAGAACGTGGTATGTTCCTTAAAATCTCCAAAGCTCTAGGAGTTAAAGGTACCACCCTTTCTGTTTTTGTTTTTGTATGCTTTGCAAGTATTGTCATAACCTTTTTTTCTATTGAGATATTTTTCCAGGTTAAAGTTAGCTGCTCATTTAGTCTTAAAGCGCTTTCAATCGCAAAGTCTATTGCATCACACCAATAAGGATTTGGTTTCTTAAACTTTGGCGCTCCTTTGCAATATTCTTTAAGCAGCTCATGTTCACCTGCGTTCAATCTTCTATTTCTTGGTGGAGCTTCTTTAGGTTTGATTGCATTAGGTATTGGGTGCTCAGGTATCCAACAACCATAAATCTTGATTGCCTTTCTAATAGCAACACTCATAAAAGATAGTTCTCTTATAATTGTAGCTGATGCAGCACCTTCAATGAAACGAGCTTCACGAAACTGTGCAAAGTCATTAGGAGTTAAATCAATTAAATATTTATCAACAACCTTTGATTTGCAGATAGTATTAAAACGAGATTGCTCCTTTTTTGGTTCTCTAACTTCGCCCATTCTTTCTGTTAGATGTCTTTCTAAAACTGACTTCAATGTAGTTTTAGCTGCGTTAGAAGTATCTTTATAACGCTTTCGTTGTAGCTGTAGTTCAATATCAATTCCGAACTTGTGAGCATCGGATTTTTTTGCAAATGTCTTATTAATTGCTTTTGCTCCAACTCGTCTTATTGATACAGAATAACGCCCTTTTCTCTTTCTTATGTACATTTTTTGCCTTTCGTTGCGACATACGAGCGACAAATTTAATGACAATGATGAATAACTGCGACTGCTGCTAGATTCCAGACCCACGACCCTCGGTTTAGAAAACCGATGCTCTATCCAGCTGAGCTAAGAGCGCCTTTATTATTCATATGTTATTGTCGCAAACATATATCTTATTGCTTTCTGATTGCTAATATAAATATGCAGATTCCATTGGTCAAGCGACAAATCAACGACAAACATAATTATAAACAAACAGTTTGCAACCAGTACGATTCTTTTATTTTGTCTAAAAAAGCGTGTCGCAATTGATTCCGAAAGTCAGCTTTGCGTTGCTAATTGACTCGGCGGCTGTTGCCGCCTCGTCGGATCATCAAGATGGATCCTAAAGCATCCTTTCTTAAAGTTAAACTTTAACTTTAACCCAACACCCCTTTGTTAAATAAAGATACTAAATAGTTCTACTATAGTCTTTGATCTAGACGTTTAGAGACGTCAAAAACTTTTTTGACTCCTGGAGTCACATATCAAAAAAATTTTAAAAATTTCATACTGTATGACTCTTTAAACACTATGTCTGAAGCAAGATACAAGCAGCAAGGAACACGGATCTCGGAACATATATTACCTTGAATTTACTCTGAATGATAAAGAAGTTACCTAGTGTAAAAATCCCAGAAAAATCTTTTTAAAGTGTTGGCATGATTAATTAATTTAATAATTTTTCATATCTAACTGTAGGTAAGATCAGGTAACATTTACCGTAATTTGAAGTGACTGTAGGGAACTCTATCAATGATATGCAGCCTCTTAGGCAGCCTCAAAACTTTTTCAATTGTCACCTCTGTCAGCTAAATTGCAAAGTCAGAAAAAAAAATATTTTTTATACTGCAGCGAAAAAAGTTTTAGAAGTTTCAAATTAGCTGCTTTTGGTGAATTTGTTCTTTGCTCTCAATGATCTCTTTGTTTCGTGTCTCATAAAGCTAAATTCCTCAGGAAATGCTTTCATCATCTTGGTTACAGGAGCTTCAATCACGCCCAACATCTTCGGAATATATCTTCCATTTTCGTTTACATAGGTTGTTTTGGTATAGATCTTTAAACCATATATTTTATTTTGCATTTTTATAACTCCTGCTGATACTCTTAGCTTCCACTTCGGCTTCCTCTCGTGATTTAAATGTTTTTAAATATCTTGGATTGAGTTTAGTTGGGTGCTTAGCTGATTTAACACTAGGCTCATTATACCAAACTTTCATTCCTTTTTTATCTCTAAAAAAATTAGTTATATTCTTTTCATGCATTAGTTATGGGAGCTATCTGTGTAAAAACCAACATATTCTTTACCTAGTTCTTTTGCTGTATGATTTTTATACTTATCGTGGTTCCTGATTACCCAGACATTAACATTGTCACCAACACCTTCAACTGGACAACCTCTTTTACGAATACCACCAATTAATTGAAGTGCTGCTGCAACATCCCTTTCACGAGTTACTTTTATTCTTCTTTGAATTTTTAAATAATCAAATAACTCTACTGTTGTAACCATATCTCTATTGAATGGATGTACACCTTGTTGATACGCTTCTTTGATATAATCATTCAAAGGTCTATCAGCTAACTTACTCATCTCATCTCTATAAGGTGTATGTGGTGCAACACCCAATGGATTAAACTTACTTAAATCTCTATCAAGTAGCTCTGCCATAACTCCTGCTGTAAGATCACCACCCAAACGCTGCAAGTGAAACTCATCTAACATTTTCTGCTTTCTTTTTGCTGGACTAAAATAAACCCAGTATCTAACTTCATTATATGGAAGTGCGAACGCGTCTCTATGGTTAGTATTTATCCAGTAATTGGTGCAGGTATCTTGTTCAGAATATTCTCTGTATAACTGTCTAACTCCTATGCTTCCTTCCGTAATAATTGTTTTCAAAGTATTAATCAGTTTAGACTTCTCACCCCAACTGCCAGTACTCTTTGCTTCATCAATTAAAACAGTTTGAGCATTGATAAGATAACCTTTACCTTTATCAAGAGCTTCTTCTAACTCAACCTTACGAGTGTTATGTAGTCCTAACATATCTCTATGCAGATCAAACAAACTACCTTTCCCTAATTGGAATTCATCAGATTGCATAATGATTGCATGTCTGATTTTTTTCCCTGGGTTTTGTAGTGGGTAACTGTACCAGTCTAGGAAGTGATTACGTTCTGCATCATGCGGTATTACATGTTTTAGTAAAGCCCAAAAAATATCTGTATCTGCTTTTGGATCTGGTACTATATCATGAGGCTCATAGACATTTATCATCAGTTTTTTATTTACTGTTACAAACCTATTTTTATCTGCAGGTTGATAAGCAAAATCCACACAGACCTTACGATCTTTGTGCAGTTTCCAGAATTTTAATGGAGTATATTTACCACTGAAATCTTTTGCATATTTAATATCTATGCTTTCACCTTCATACATCTCTTTATCTTCCAAGTCGTAATATTTCTTTTGCTTCATCATGTATGCAATACGTGTAACAAATGTATTGGTGAACTCTGGTAATGCATCTCTACCAGTAATTTTATAAAGTAATTTTTTGAAGTCTTTTACTTCATCCTCACTCCAATTAAACTGCTCTGCTAGCTTAGGCAGCCCTTGTATTTGTTCAGTTCGTTCTCGCTTATAAATATCTTCTACTCTTGCTGAACGATCTTCATCTTGAGCTGCTGCTGTACAAGCAGTAATTATTTTGATGCAATCTTCTTTCTCAACCTTATGCTGCCAAAGAGCTGCTATCATTAATTTGATATATTCATTACGCATTCCCTCTTTTGGATATTTGCGTAAGATGACACAAGCTACTGACAACAACGCTGCTGCTTTGTTTAATGTATCCCAATGTATCTCTGTTGGTTGACCTATGGAATTCCAGACAACTTTTTCACCATTGTCATATTGACCTAATGCCATTGTGTAATGTTTGTTTGCTCTGATCTCTACCAACATTGATTTCTCATCACCTTTAAAATCAAAGAACTTACGAGTGTGTTTCTTGCTTAAATCAATGACTTTAAACAACCTATGCGCTCTTGGAGTAGATTCTCTGCCAAATTCTAGCTTAGTACTAGGCAGGAAATAATCAGCTAATTTTAGAGCTTCGGGACAATCTAAATCATTATCAACAATCAATGTGTCACCACCAGTTACGATATTATAATTGCTGAAATCTTTAAACTGATCTAACTGTTTAACTTGTTTTTTTAATCTTATTGTCCAGCTTTCAGCTACAGCTTTCTTTCCATAATCAGATGCAAAAACCACTAACTCATTTTTTAATAAACTTTCTCTTACTTGTGCAGCATCAATCATTTACTACCCGCTTTCAGCATTTCGTAATACCTAATGCGTTTAATGTAATCGCTTAAAGTTTCATCTTGCATTACATCAATGCCTTTTTCATAAGCATCAATTAAATCTCCATAAGATTCAACTTCTCCCCCAAGTCCTAAATTTTTTCTATCTGTAGTTCCTAGAAATTCGTTCCAAGTTCCGCCAGGATGATCATTTAGCCAATCATTAAATTCCATGATCAGACTGGGTAGTTCTATAATTTCAAACTCATCAGGTTCACTTGCAAGCCTAATAGTCTTACCTCTTTTATTTTTACTATGTGCAACTAATGCTTTATCAATTAAATTAGTACTCATTAGATCCCCCTAAAACTGAAACTATCCCTGCGTCTAAATCAGGATCTCTTTGTTTCTTTGGTGGAGCTAGAGGTGCAGGCTGTGCAGTGGCATTAATATAATTGTTAATGCTTTCAGAAATTCCACTGACATCAATTTTAACATCAGTTGCAACTTTGCCTTTTCCGATCCATTTAAGATCATCAGGATCCATATTTTTTGCACCATTCTTTTTATAATCTTCTCTTATGATTTCCCTGATCTCTTTCTTTTCTTGAGGTGTATCTGCAGCTTTCTTTAATAGATCCCAAGTGGACAGTTGCTTTTTTTCTCCTGTCATTTGCCTAGCTCTTTCAATACGTTCTGCAGCCTTCCCCATCATTTCAGGACTTGCTTGTGTTGGATAAGTTGGTTTTTTATTAATGTTATTTTTAAAAATTTGCTGATCTGCAAACTTTGGTTCATACATATCTTTCATTTTTTCAATGTACTGCAGCACATCTGTTTTATGTTTTTTTGAACCTTGAGGAGCTTTGCTTACAGGTGTGGAAGAATGCTCCACACCATGTTTAACAATGTCTTTAATTTCCATTGCTAACCTCATCTTTTTTATTTAGCTGTTTTTTTATATTGCCAAGTTTGGCAACAAGATTAACTGTTTCCTCAGCAGCATCCGCAAGCGTATTTGTAGTTGCTCCAGCAAACTCTTTTTTCTCATATGGATTTGGTCTACGTTCAACACCTTCTTTTGGCATTTCCCGAAGAACACGTGCAGTTTCTGCTGCTGCATCTGAAACTTCATGTTCAAAGTAATACACATCTCCATGTGATGCAGTGTGTGTATCTTTTGCTTCGTTGATTAATCTACGTACATACCAAAGTTTATTGCTAATCTCTGCTATAACATCAGCCAAACTTTTAAATGTGCCCTCGTCCTGTACAGAATTGTCTCCAATTCCTCTTTTATTATTTGTCATTTAATACTCCTTAGTGTTTGTATTGCTGGCACTCGATTGACAAGATCGAGTGTTGTTCCAGCGTTAATTTCACCAAGGCTTACAGGATGATGAATGATTGAAACTTTAATAAAAAATATACACTGATCAGTGATATAAATGTGAAGTCTGCCAATTTCTTTTGCGTATCGCTCAAGATGTGACTTTCATAAATTTTAATGTTCATCATATTGTTTGCCTTGTTGTCAATTTATGAGGAACCCAACTCACCGTGATTGGTATGACAGAGATTTATTTTAATTCGGTATGTCAACGAATGCTGTAGATATAAACCTAAATTCTTTTTAGTCAAGGAGCTAGCAGCAAGTATTTTGACTCGCTATTACTGACTTTTTTAGGGTCAGTAATAGGAGTGTGTAGGATTTTAAGTTAACTTTTTTAATTTTGGTTCAGTTTTTTAGCCACATTTTCTGGGTTATGAGCAGTATATGTTTTAATCATTAATGAGATTGTCTTGTGACCGCTAAACATTTGAACTTCACTTGGAGCTAAGCCAGCCTCAAAAAGTCTACAGATACTTTCTCTACGAAGATCATGCCAATGCAGATTGTCTATACCAGCATTTTTACAAATTGCTCTCCACCCTCTATTGAAGTTATTAATAGACATTGGAAAAACCCTGCCGTCTATTGCACGTGGTATTTTTTTCAATATCTCCAAAGCACGAGGGGTTAAAGGTACCACCCTTTCCACTCCAGTCTTTGTATGCTTTGCAAGTATTGTCATAACTTTTTTTTCAATTGAGATATTTTTCCATGTCAAAGTAAGCTGCTCATTTAGTCTTAAAGCGCTTTCAATCGCAAAGTCAATTGCATCGCACCAGTAAGGATTTGGCTTTTTATACTTAGGCGCACCTTGGCAATATTCTTTAAGCAAGTTATGCTCACCCTCGTTCAATCTCCTATTTCTAGGTGGAGCTTCTTTAGGTTTAATTGCGTTAGGTATTGGATGCTCAGGTATCCAGCAACCGTAAATCTTGATTGCCTTTCTAATAGCAACACTCATAAAAGATAATTCTCTTATGATCGTTGCACCAGCAGCACCCTCAATGGAACGAGCATCACGGAACTGTGCAAAGTCATTAGGAGTTAAATCAATTAGATATTTATCAACAACCTGTGATTTGCAGATAGTATTAAAACGAGATTGCTCCTTTTTTGGTTCTCTGACCTCGCTCATTCTTTCTGTTAGATGTCTTTCTAAAACTGACTTCAATGTAGTTTTAGATGCGTTAGAAGTATCTTTGTAACGCTTACGTTGTAGCTGTAGTTCAATATCAATTCCGAACTTGTGAGCATCGGATTTTTTAGCAAATGTCCTATTAATTGCTTTTGCTCCTGAACGTCTTATTGATACAGAATAACTGCCTTTTCTCTTTCTTATGTACATTTTTTGCCTTTCGTTGCGACATACGAGCGACAAATTTAATGACAATGATGAATAACTGCGACTGCTGCCTGATTCCAGACCCATGACCCTCGGTTTAGAAAACCGATGCTCTATCCAGCTGAGCTAAGAGCGCCTTTATTATTCATATGTTATTGTCGCAAACATATATCTTATTGCTTTCTGATTGCTAATATAAATATGCAGATT
>Ga0080013_1004889_pt1 | contig 12893 bp, 10 predicted proteins | sample ETNvirenome_6_85_FD_69236 | JGI IMG/M metagenome (GOLD analysis project Ga0080013, IMG submission 69236) | Marine viral communities from the Pacific Ocean - ETNP_6_85 (SPADES assembly) (version 2) | ecosystem: Environmental > Aquatic > Marine > Oceanic | place: Pacific Ocean | collected 2013-06-19 | reverse complement strand
TACCAATCTTAATACTGGAAGTGGATTTTTATAATCAACCCATTCCTTCTTTAAGGTTTCTCCAATCCAAGTTGCCTGTTTATATCCGAACCGTTTAAACAATACAAATGGTCTGAAGCGTGGATCATTAAAAAACATAGGATCGTTTAGGATGTTCTTTTGCAATTGAGAATCTCTTGCAAATTCATACATAGCCTTCGATAGCTTTTTTTGTATTTCGGGGGAGGTTTTCTCAAGGTTGAAACTATCTTTCTCAGAAAGACCATGGGTTTTTAACTTCCTTTTTGCAATTTCTCTAAGTTGTCCAACCTTCCCATAAACCCCCTCACCCTTTGCTATCCTCTGTTGCTTTAAAATATATTCATACATAGTGGCAGCGGCACTATTATAGTTCCATTTATTTATCCCCTTAAAACCTAAATATGTAGTAGTCGCATTTGCAAACTTACCAAACATACCAATGTCTGCATATTCCCCGCCAAATATCTGTTTAAGGATATCCATATTATTATAGCCAATACGATCCTCAATAGATTTTTTATAGGCTTTGTTAGTTTTGAATTTCCTCATTCCATTTATCATGGGTCCATAACCCAACGCTACGGCTGTGGATATAAACGGCTGTGTAATATTAACTACAGCTCCGAAACCCATACCAATTTTAGTGGCTACTTGGAATTGAGTCATATTATTCCAGGCGTTCTTCCAATATGGTGCATAATTAAATCTTGGGTCAGTTTCTATATTGCCAGTAAATGCAGAGTATGCCTTTTCAAGGATATCCGCTTCCCCATGACGGTTCTGTTCTCTCAGCATCTCATGGGCTGCTCTTATTTTTTCTCCTCTTACACCAAAATTTTCCACAAACGCTTTTCGCTTGGCATATTGTGATGCATACCTCGACACTAATTTACCAACATTTTTTTCAACAAAGTGATCTGGAAGATCTAATAACCGTGATTTCTCTAAGTTGTATGCAATATCATACCGCTGACTCCAGCCCTCTGTCTTTAGCTTGTTCCAGGCCTGCATAACTTTATAGGGGCTATCTTTGAATTGTTTTATTAAATGTTGGAATGCTTCCACTGTCTCTGGAGAAGCAATCCCAGCTCCCTCAATTTTTTCCCCTTTTTTATCTATCCCTAAATGCTTTCTTATCATTCTTTCAACTTCTACTGGATTCTCTGGGTTTAATGAAAAGAGATCATTCTTATAATTTCTATTGTTATTGATAATCGCTTCAACATCTTTTCTTATAATGTCCAGAATTTCTGTCTTGTATAATTTTGGCAAGTAATTTTCAAGTTTTTCTTGCACGGGTATCCCTGCCTTTTTAGCTCTGGCATGGATCATATCAAATATTTTTCTAAGCCTAGCGGGATTTACTCCACCAACATCAATATCTATAAACTCCCCAAATGTACCATCTGGGTTTGCCTTTCTTAGTTTTCCATTCCCATCAATTGTAATCCCCCTGCCCCCATTATATTTATCACTGGTCATTACTTCGTAAAGATTTTTATATTGCTCAGGAGTTGGACCTTTTTGATACCATTTATTGCTACCTATTCCAGCTCCTCTTAAATCCTTCAATACTTCACTTAGTTCAAAATGAGACTCAAAGTCAGCTTTGAGCATTTTGTCTTTTGAATATTCACTGAATGGGTGCTTAAGCCTGTGCTTGACTTGTCTAAACCCAACCAACGCATTATAGATAGGTTCTGGGAGCCTTTCTTTTAATATGCCATCACGATGTATATCTGCAAGGTGTCTTCTATATGGTGTGTCCAAGGATTTATCCTTCACATAATCATCAATAAACTTCTTTCTTTTATAATGCTCATATAAAGCCCTCGCCTCTTGTGGGTTCTTTGGGCCGTGTTCTGTATCTATCCCAAGTTTCTTTAAGTCTGCCTTGTGTGTGTTTTTATCGACACCAATCTCTTTTTGTATTCTCTCAGCCTCTATTTGGAGAGACTCTTTTGCTGTTTTACCTTTAAAAAGTGGATCGGTTTCTCTCGTGAATTGTTCAAGGAACTCACGCTTAGTCATTTTATATTGCTTTTGTATTTCTCTTGGCTTCGCTCTCGTGCCTTCCTTCTCCCCAGCCTTCCTGAATGTATAGGTTACTTCGTTTTTTACTTCTTGTACTCCACCTAGGTCTGTATATGCTTTTTTAGGAGCCTTTTTACCCCCTGGGACAATCCTAAAATCTACTGGGGTATCAGAAAAATCTTGAGTTGATACAGATACTTTATTCCCGTGCTTATCTATCCATATCTGATCAGTTGTATCAAGACGATTTCTTTCATCATAGAATTTACCAGCACCCTTTTCTTTAGCAGCTAAAACATCCTTTTCTGGGATAGCCTCCATTGCCTCTTTGCTATATCTATCTTTTATATCCCGTCTTACTTTTATTGCACCCCTAGCAACCCCAAGTCCGCCAACAACACCAGCGGCGTGTATCCATTCCTCAGCTCTGGGAAGTCTATATTCGCCCCTAAGAGCATCTTCTATGGTTGGTATGGTCCCGAATGCGGCTATTTCTATTCCTTTGTCACCGCCAATAGCAGCGGCACTTTGCACTCTTTCTGATAGTCTTGTTGTAGCCTTACTACCAGCCATCCTTCCTAATTGTCCCAGTCCTCCAGTAACAGCACCAATAGCTGCTCCATGTACCGCTCCTTTTCCGAACCCACTGGCAAATGCTTGTGTAGCATCACCCAAATCTTTTATATGCCCCATATCCCTATCCTGTAGAACTTGTAATTCTGCATTCTGTAACCCAGAATAGAACCCAAATCCACCAGCACCAACAGTAGCTCTAAGCTTTGCTTTGGTTGCGTGGCTCACGGCGTCCATCGTTCCAGCTTCTACTGCCTTTTTAATAACAGACTTTGGTAAATTGGTTTGCTTCATTGCAATTTGCATTGTCTTGGAACCATACTTACCAAGTATTTTTGCGGCGATACCACCACCAGTAGCCATTGATAGTATATCTGTGGGAGTAATAAAACTTGAAATAGTCGCCATAATATCATTGACCATCCCAGGGTTTTTGGTGGGATCTATATCAAAGAATTGTTTACCAGATATCATCTGATAAGCCATTCCTTCTATACTATTATTGTAACCCTCTTTATAAAAATCAGGTATCCAGTCCTCTGGAATTATACCGTATAGTTTCTTTCTTTCATCCTCATAACTGCTAACATCATTTAACGGTGAGAAATCAAATGTGGTAGTAGCAGCCCATAGAGAATCTGCTGGGTTTCTTACTCCATATGACTGAGGCATATCATTTCCTTGCTCGGTTTATATCACGCCTTTAGCTTTTAAAAGAACCTCATTAAATTTGCGTCGGCTATCGTAGTCATCCCAATAATCAAACCCACCAGAAAGATCCTGAAGCCTATCTAGATTTTTTTCTGAGAGGGATTGTACTAATGCAATTTGTTCTGCTTCGCTCATATCTTCAATTCGACCAACTAGTTGTTTGTTCAAACTGCCCATTAATTTCTCCTGTGAACCAGTTCTACTTCCGCTTTCAAGGTTTGCCCATTGAGCAAAGTCTGCATCAAAGCGTTCAGAAAAGTCTAAATCTGCCCATTTTTGCGTAGTTACACCAGGTTCTTTTTCTGTCGTTTTTCCTCCTTTTCCTGCTTCTGATTCTACACCAACTTTTTCCCATATTGCATTGATATCGTCAAGTGGGCTCTCTAACCAAAGATCTTTTGCTGCTGGGTTTGCCCATATTTCATCAAGAGCATCTTGTGACGGAGGATAAAGACCTTGTGAAGTAAGCCTTGTTTGCATTTCAGTAGCTGTCACCGCTTTTGCATCTTCTATTGCCATCCCAAAATCGTGCGCCGTGTAGGGCTTACCTGCTTCATCTTTTTTAAAGGTGCCATCTGGATTTTTCATCCTATCTTCAACAGTTTCCAGCCTCGACTTGTAAGATGGGCTCTTCAGCACATCATCTGTCTCTATTGCATACTCTTTTTCCAGCCTCGTTACCTTTCTCTGTAAAAATTCATCCGCCCCCTTCCAGTGCCTTGTCATTTGATCATATTCTGGGTGACTCATAAGATCTTTTATTTTCCAAGGATTATTTTCCCCATACATATTCTTTTTCATTTTAGTCAATGATTCTTTTTCTATGGCATTATTTACCATTGTCTCAGCTAAAGTTCTCAATTGTTCATTCCCAGAATATTTGTCAGCCAGTGCCAGGTATTTCTCTGCTTTTGCCGTAGCGGTAGCCACATCGTGGCTTGGCATCCAATCTATTCCCTGCTTTTCTTTAGCATACTCTTCTTCTGACTTAGCCTTTGCTACTGTATCTCTTTTTATTTGATTAGCGTCTTGGGCTACTTTAATTTGACCATCCTGATAGGCTTTTTTCTGAGCTAGATCGTCAGAACGATACTGTTTTAAATCTGCAGCTTCCTCATCTATCTGTCTTATTCCTTCCCATTTCAATTCAAGAGCGTCCTTTCTGGCTTTCTCTTCTCTAGCCATTTGTGCTAGTGGCACTATAGCGTCCCACATACTGGTCTTTTCCTCGACGACCTGTGGTATCATTGGTATGCCTGTGTATCTTCTATCTATTCCGTTTGCCATTTTTATACTATTCCTCTCCTTGTTTCTGGTATAATCGGTTGTTGTTGCAGATATGGATTTTTTACAGGAGGTTGTCCATATTCAGTTCTTACAGGCGGTTGTTGAGCTGGATTAATTCCTCCTGGTGGTTGAAACCTAGTAGCGTATGCTGGTAGCCCCGAATTAGCTTGTCCACCATATTGAGCGGTGTTTCCTTGCTGTTGCTGGTCTGCAAGCCATGTATCATATGCTGGACCAGTTCCTCCCTCTGCATAATCTTCAAAATTATCATTCATTGTAGAACTATAGCCCCCTGACGGATCTGGCATTGACGGATCTGTCATTATATCTATATCAATTTGGCTTCCACCTGGTGGGGTCACCGTCGTATCCACTCCAGTTCCAGTTCCAGCTCCAGCTCCAGCTCCAGCTCCAGTTCCAGCCCCAGCTCCAGCTCCCATAGTTGCTCCAGATTGCTGAAGAGCCAAAGCTCTGTCATACATTGATTTCTGTGCACTTGCAAGAGCCTGCTCGCCTGCGGTCACTCTGCCTGCTATCTGCTGTCTTACTCCGTACATTCCTTTACCGTACTGACTTGCTAATTGTTCGGCACCTAATTGTCTGCCTGATCTAGCTAATCCTAATGCTTGTGTTTGGGCTCCTGCCCCTGCAAATCCAGCAGCTCCGCCCTGTTGCTGTGCCGTCATCACATCCTGTAATAAACTTGCCCTTAATCCTCTTCTTTGCTGTCCTCCAGTTTCTCTTAACTGAGCCCTTTGTTCTCCTAAAAATCCTGTATATCCCTCTTCTGTGGCTGCTGTTCTCATTCCCTCACTCACAGGTGCGAAGTATCCGCCATATTGACCTGGGTCAAAACCAAACTGAGAGGCTATATCTCCCCCAGTTGTCGCATCTAATAAAGATTGTCCAGTAGGTGCACTAATCATCCCTCCGCCTGTTCCTGTTCCTGCCGCACCTCCCGTAGGGCCTGTAGGGCCTAGTGTATCCCCAAGAACTCCAGACCAATCTGTATCGCTTCCAAATACTGGGTCGCCTCCAAATACTATATCGTTTCCAGAAAGACCTTGCAGTCCACTAAAATCTGTTCCGCTTAAATCAGGGGTTAAGTCTTGTGTCCCGCCAGTGGTTGGACCTGAAGGTTCCCCTGTCTCGTCTCTAATTGGCTTATCAGCAGTATAATCTCCTGGATCGTCTTCTTTAAATGGACCGCCTTGCTTGGGATCACCCATTGGTGTATCCGCAGGACGACCTCCTGTATAACCCATTTCCCCTGGATCACCCATTCCTCTTGGGTCTCCCATTTGTGCATCCATAGGTAATCCCCCTGGGCCCCCCATTGGTGTTATTGGTGGTACTTTTGGGACACCCATTGGTGATGCTTCTGTACCTCCTCTTGGGTCACCCATTTGTGCTTGTGGTGCTGTTTGTTGCCGTGCATATTTATCTTCCCCTGCCATTCCAGCGGGCATTGCGGGTGGTGGTGGTTGAGCTGGTGGTGGTGGTTGAGCTGGCTGTGGTAATTCTTTAGGCCCACCCATTGTTACATCTAGTTGTGGTAATCCGAATTCACCTCCTCCTCTTTGTCCACCCATAGGTGGTGTTGGTGGTCCTTCTGGGCTCATTCCTCTTGGGCCACCCATTTGTACATCCATAATACCTCCACCTGGGCCACCCATAGGTGGTGTTGGAGATGGTGGTGCCACTGGTGATGGTGGTGCAGCTGGGCCACGCATTGTATCCATTCCTCCAAGTCCTCCAGGCCCTCCCTTTGGTGGTGTTGGTGGTCCTCCAGGAGTTCTCCCAAGTGTAGCTGATGGGAGTCCTCCAGTTCCACCGCCTGTTGCTGATGGAGTGGCTGGTGTTAATGTTGTTCCACCTACCATCCCCGCTGATCCACCCCCAATTCCTCCAGTTGCAGTAGGGGTAGCGGGTGTTAATGTTGTTCCTCTTGGCGTTCCCCTTGATCCGCCTCCAACGCCTCCAGCTACAGGACTAGGTGAAATAGCACCTACCATTCCTCCAGTTGCAGGACTAGGTGCGACTCTCCCTATTCCAGCTCCTAGTTTCCCAGCCTCTGTTGCCGCTGCGGGTGACATTGATGGTTGTGTTGCTGGGGCACTATATCCCCCAAGGTTTGCCCCCATTGAGGCTGCTTGAGGAGATGGAGAAAAGGCTCGTGGTGGTGCAGGCCTTGGTGCAGGTGCAGGCACACTCGGCTTTGGTGGGGCAGCGGGCATATTAAATTCTCCACGCATACCCTTCCCTCTTGCAAATCCACCTTTCTGCAGTCCAAGCAGAGAAAACATATTATTATTAAATCCTGGCATTATTTATTTTAAATACTTAGTTGCACGAGTTTGATCTCTATAAATAGACTTCCTAGCTGGCATTGGCACATATCCTCCACCAGCTCTGTTTATTGGTGGTAGGGATAGCCTTTCTGGGGGTTTCCATTCATACTCGTCATACTCGAATGGGAGTTGACTTGGTGCCTTTAGAAGATCTGTACCTGATTTTCCAAATTCCAGATCCTTAATAACATCCCAAGCGCTGGTCAATCCTCCTTCTTTACCAATTCCAGATCCTATTAATGATGCATAGTCTGCAAATTTTTCTACTCCAGGAATTAAGTCTTTCCCTGCCATATAGCCTTTACCGAGATCACCAACAGCATCCCAGAATCCATATGATTTCATTTTATCTAAATTTTCCTGTGCTCTGCTCAGATCTTCTTGCCGAAATTGTAGATTCTGATATCCTCTGCGGAGAAATTTGGGCTGTCCTCCTGAGTATCCAGTTACATCTCCACCAGCTTGATACTGTTTATATAAAAGACTGTCTGGATTGATAGCGGGTACCATCCCACCATCTTCACCAAATAGCCACCCTCCAAGACCTCCAATAGCTCCGCCAATTAAAGTTCCCCCAGGGATGGGAACAAACGAACCAATTTTTGCACCCAAAGTAGCTCCAGCAGCTGCAGAACTCGTTTTTTGCCCTTTTCTTTTCTTTTTTCTTCTTTTTGTCGCCTCCTGTTCCTGAAGGTCTCTACCAAGCTGGCTCTGTGCTATTTGAGCGTCTAATTGTTTTTGCTTTTCAATCTCCACTTCTTTTTGAAGTTGGTATCCAGTTCTGGCATAATCAACTCCGAATTCAGTTGACTCTCTTTGTGGGGCGTACATTTCATATATACTAGAGCCGACGGCGTCGCCTGGACCAGTCGCTCTTCCGTATGTAGGTGTTCTAGGCATAATAGATTAATCCTTTTAAATTTATACTATTTATCGATAATACTAAACCGCTATGTTGCATTCTTTTTCAATTCCTCAACTTCTTTACTCAATTCTTGCACGGCCTTTATTAGAGGTGCTACGAACTGCGTGTAGTCAAGCCTCAAGTGATCCTCGTCCTGATCGGCAACACCAGAGAAATCATCCACACCAGCTGTGCTTAATGCTTCTTGAACTTCCTGTGCTACGAGACCATATTTCTTTTTATCGGTATCATCGTCAGTTTTATGATTGTATTTTACCGACCTTAAATCGTTGATAAACGATAACCCTAAATCGCTATCATCAACATTCTTTTTAAATCTTATATCAGATGTATCTGTAATAGTGCCTTCATAATACACATCTTTCCAAGCAAGGTCAGAGGCCCCAAGGTCGGAATTATTATCAAACCCAGGCTTAAAGTAACCATCAGCCAGCCTATAGCTATCTTCATCGTTGCAAGTAAATCCAATCACATCAGTTGCATATCTATACATACCCAAATCTATCTGACCACAGGAAAAAGATGCATCGTCTGTGTCGCCCGCCCCAGCTTGAAAATTACCAGTAGAAGCAACATTAGAAGTAAAACTACCAGACATACTACCAGCCGACAAGGTATCAATATACGCAGTACCATCTACATATAAATCCTTCCATTCTTTAGTAGACGCCCCTAAATCATAAGTGTCATCTGCAATGGGCTGTAATGCTCCAGTTTGCATTATAATACCGTCTAAACTTGAAAGAGAATGCAGTTTCCAATCATTGGAACTTCTGGTAAACAGTGCCCTTCCTCCAGATGTAATTATCATATCATTACTGGAAAGTTCTGCATAAAACAAATCATCAGAATCCATTACAAGATCATTATTCTGAGCAGATGATGTTCCAAATTCAAATGTCCAGTTCGCACTACCAGATTCAAGGATTACAATAGCGGCATCAAAGCCACCATGGTCATCAATAATAATTTCGTTGATTTCGCAAGCCGTATTAGCACGGACAAACGATCCGACCTCGCCACCTTGACTTCCATCAAGATAAAGTTTTTTAGTGCCGCTTGGTATATACTGAGTTTTATTATTGGAATCTATTGTAATAATATTCTGCCCCACTAAACCAGCTTGAATTACTCCTCTAAATGATATCCTAGATCCCTTACCCGCTTCAATTGAAATAGGGTCAAATCCGAGATCGACTCTGTTCATATCAGAAACCTTAGCGGTCATAGCAGATTGGTATCCGCCATCAAAAGATGTTAACACCTTACCCTTGCCATCGTCAAAATAACTTAGAATATCGCCCTCTTTAGCTTCTGTCTTTGGTATGTCTGGTGCCCTGTTCTTGGCAGGGGTATTAAATTCCGTAACCTGACGGGACTTCTCAGGCGCTACCTTTGCCCTGCCATATCTGGCGTTCATACCTGAAGTGTCCATTTTTAGAAAAGGCATTAGGTTGCAGGTACCCTTCCGTATAGTTCCCTATATTCAATTGATATATCATTAATACTAATCTTACTGGCATTACTGGTTGGTCCGTTGAACCTTAATGTTATGCTCTGACAGTTGACAGGCGTAGTGAAAGTAAACTTGTGTATCTCCCAGCTTGTGGCCTGATCTAATGTGTTGTTTGCAATCGCAGTAGAGTCATCGCCATCAACAGTTACAAAGCTTGTACCTCCGTTAGTGGAATAACTCAAGAAATTGGATACATCATTACTGTCTGAATGCTTATATGTTATATATACATTATAAATCTTTTTCTTTTTACTTGGGTTACCAAAGTCAATATCCTTTGTGGAGAATAAAACTCCAGTAGATGTCTGACTGTCGGACTGCCACGATCTTATTGTTACGGTATCACTATACTCTGAGGCATATATTAAATCTCCATTCCAATCATATTCAAAGTTGGAGGCAATCCCCCCTCCAGTAGACGCCACTGATGCTGCGTAAAGCCTATTCTTGCCAAACCAGAATGATTGAGTTTCCATATCATATACGACCACATCTGGCCCATTGCCACCAAATGTAGAATCACTAACTACGCTACTACAATCTATATTAATGATTATCTCTTTATCTTTCTGCGAGTATCCAACAATTGAGTTGGCTGTAATGAGTTTCCCCCAAGCATTAAAGCTGTAATCATCCGTGCCATATCCATTAAGTATCTTCCCCTCTGACAATTCCATTACTCCTCCGCCCTCCTGATATATGAAAAGACCATTGGGGTTAACCCATATGATTCCAAAGTCTGCTTTAAATACAGCGGCAGGGTGTATCACCCCCATACCTCTATGGGTAGCCTCCAAGTACCACCCCGCAGGGCTTGGATTAGAAATATTTATTATAAATAAGTTATCACCCTTAAAAGCAAACAGCCTGTCGCCTACAGCTTCAAGTTTAATATAGGGCTCCGCATCTCCCTTGACCACATCAATAAATTGGCTCCCTGGGAATATGTCAGGCTTATTTACTGGAGAATACATAATCCTATCGGCTTCCTGCGTTTGCACGCCATCGGCTCCTGTCATTTTAACATTGGCAACGAACATTCTTCGATTGGTAAAAATCGCTGACTTGTACCCATCGCTCGCATTGCCTATAACCAAAGCGCCATCACTGCTTCGGTAGCCATTTAAAGTGGCGTATGTATCAATGGGTGGATCTCGTACTATTATAATAGCATTTGCGTCGTTGCTACTTACACTCCAATCTTCGAATTTATCACCAAGCTTTGATCTAATTCCGTATGCATGGTCATCAGCTGATGTTCCTGTTAAGTCTACATCTACTAAAAGATTCCACTCTCCCTGTTCAATTTTACTTGCGGTAGAGTCATAATACTTCCAATATATTCTGGCTCCAGTAATCCTTGCATCATAGTCTGTTGCTCCAGTGGCATTGGCTGCATATACAGTCACCTTCCACGGTCTGTCTTCGTTTACATCGCCTGAGCCTAAACCAGAACCGACTATATATGGAGCAGATTCTTGATTGCCGTCATAAATAAAAGTGTAAGCAAACCAATAATCATCTTTTGTCCAAGTGCCAGCACCAGCGGTTTGAGAGTCTATCTGAAAATTTATAGAGCCGTCGGTATAAGTAGCAGAACCAACTAAATTACCAGCAGTGGGTGCTGGGAGTGTATTATTACCAGCATAAAAACCAGACCGATCCCTACCAAGCTGACTTCTTTTAACATACATATAATATTTAATTGTGCTTGAGTTTGTTAGATTCGTATCGGCTACCCTTATACCATTATTTATGGGTGTTATTATAGGCTTACAGTCTGTTTCACTACCATGAATATCCACACTAACAGTTGCCCAGGAATTGTTAGTATAGTCCCAAAGATTTAATTCTCCACTCTCGTCAACCACAGCTAGGTAATGCTCACCAGTATTGCCTCCACCCTCAGTCCAGTCCAGTTCAAAGTGTTTAAACCCATAGCCAGCAGAACTCGCAAGATCGGTAGAAGCTAAAGTATTAATAGACTTTACCGATGCAGAATTGTTCACCTGTCTGGGCGTACCACTCCCATTGCCCATAGTACGGACTGACCCAACCCGATCACCCATAATATCCTGTGCGTAACCGAGTTGGTTGTCCTGTATGTCTCGTGGGTTAAACTGTGTATTTATCCCCCCAGAAAAATCCCTTAATACTGCTATTCCCCTTGGCATTATTCTGGATTTAACGCCTTTCGTAGTTCAGCCACTATCTTATCGTCAGCCTCCGTTTCAGTCATATCGGCTACGATATCAAGGATAAATAGGATGGTCTCGGTAACGCCGACCCTCCGAAGAACTTGTGCAATGGTTTTTTTAACCATTTTATTCGCCCAAGCGTTTAATTTGACTTTCGCCATATTATCCTCCGTTTTTTGCTTTTCCAAAATTGGCGCCTATGAAATTCACCATATCCAGAATCATCTGGACAATCCTATCGTCGCTTTTATTTGGCGTCATTGAAGCTATAACAGCAAACCCGCCTACGATGCCTCCAACGGCTGTAAGCATTTGCATATAGTTCTCCATGACATAACTAACTACACCACTCATATTAACTCCTTTTAGTTTTATTTGAGCTTATACGACCAAGGCTGTCTTCCATGCTAATGTTGGAAAAATCAACCTGATCCTTTCTAATTGCAGTAGCCCAGTCTCCGCCCCCTCTTACAATAGCATGGGGCAGTGTCACAACTCTTTCCAATTCACCGTTATGACACAATGGACAACTACTACCTACAAATGAATCTTCCGACCCCCTCACCATTCTGTTCTGGTAGTTATCTATGTAAGATTCACAATCTTTGCATTTGTATTGATATAAAGGCATATCAGTTCTTCGCCTTCTGTATTTCATTTCTAATTTTTAATATAATATAGATTAAAGTTGCCAGCGATACGCACATCTGCAATATCATAGGCAAATTAATCCACCATACACCGACGCCAACGACGCCGTTTCCTATAGTTTTCAATGTATCAATCATCCCCAACTATTCTTTTATGCTCATTTTCCATTTATCCTACCTTTTAAGTATGCCAGGTCGTCTGTAACATCATTTAATTCCTTCACTATATCTTCTCTATGTCTTTGAGAAACTTCATCTGAACGATTCCATCTATCCAACATCTTTAATACTATTCCTTCAACATTAGCCATCTTAGTCTCAGCTTTAACGATTGATTGTCTAATCCCATCTAAGTCTTCATTCTGAAGTTTTTGACTTTTAATCAAATTAACTATCATCATAGCAAACAAAACTACTATTATTCCAACAGCACCATATTCAGCGTACACACTTATAGGGTTCATTTACTCCCCATCTAATATCTAATAAACTTTTCCCGTTGCGTGCCAATTAATAGCTTTTCGGACTTGGTCTGTTGTTAATTCTAAATTCCCATCGAAATCTGCTTTCCATACTTTCGCCTTCTTCCCATCTTTAAACAAAACCACACTTGGAAAATTTCTTAAT
>Ga0080013_1004888_pt1 | contig 12894 bp, 14 predicted proteins | sample ETNvirenome_6_85_FD_69236 | JGI IMG/M metagenome (GOLD analysis project Ga0080013, IMG submission 69236) | Marine viral communities from the Pacific Ocean - ETNP_6_85 (SPADES assembly) (version 2) | ecosystem: Environmental > Aquatic > Marine > Oceanic | place: Pacific Ocean | collected 2013-06-19 | reverse complement strand
AAACTGTAAAAGTTCAAGATTATAAAGCTTCAAGAGGTGGGGGAGAAGGTAGCCAAGCCCATGCTTTAGCGGTTGATCTAGAACAACTTCCTAGTGGGCATCCAAAATGGAAGCAACATGCTAAGAGAGTTACATCAGGTAAGGGGAGGAAGGGAAAACTAGCTAGAGGAGCCCAAAATGTAAGAAATGTGAGGATGGACAGAGACAGTTGGAGAGGGGCACAAAATATGCATGGCAGAGTAAGAGCCTTATCTCTTAGAAATAAACCTCATACAGATAGTTTGGCTAGATCAAGACGAGATTCAAAAGAGGGGGGCGCGGTTTCTCGTCAATCAGAAAGACACGGTAGTATGAATAGACGAGATACTATTCGAAAGACTGGTCCTGGTTCCAGGAGATCCCCAGGTACTCTACCCAAGTAGCTAAACAAAAAATAATAAAAAACACCTCTAGTAATATAGAGTGTATACATATAAACAGATAGGAGACTTAATTATGTCAGACAATGTTAAAAGTATCGCAGACCTACTGCCTGAAGGAATGAGCGAGGAGCTTATTTCGGAGATTGCAAAGGTCATGCAAGATGTTATTTCCGAGAGGATTGATGATGAAATGGATGTTCTTACGAATAAAGTTCACGCATTCCTTCGTCATCAAATGGATACTATCCAAGAGGCTGCTCTTGATGAGCTTTCCGAGTCCCATGAGATTTATCGTGACGCTCAATCCCTTAAGGATATTAAGACTGTGCTTGCCTTTGAGGTTGATAGAGAAGATTTAAACCATGTCACTGAACAAATTAACGAAGATGTTGAGAAAGTTCAGGACGATAATGACCTTCTTGCTAGAGAGCTTTCTGAGACTATCAGAGAGAATACTCGTTTAGGAAGAGTTATTTCTAATTTAGAAGAGAAAATGTCTCTTATCATAGAAGAAAAAGAATACCTTCAAGAGTCTATAGTGACCTTGGAGGAAGAAGTTGGTAGTGATTTCGAGTCCACCGAGAGAGCTATTGTTATTACAGAAAATGTGGATGCGCCCGTAGAGAACACTACCCCCCAACCTATGGATGGGAATCCGTTCTTAACTGATGAAGTTATGGCTTACATGCCAAACTCAAATAATTAAAGGAATTCTCCTATGATTGATAATGAGATTATTGAGCCAGGAGCCACTGCTGATGTTTTAGGTAAGTGGTCCCCTGTTCTTGAAGATATCGAAGATCACTATACGCAAAGAGTTACTGCACAACTCCTTGAAAACCAAGCTAAATGTCTTATGGAAGAGAAGCTTGACGAGGCTTTCCCCTCTGACGGTGGTGGTGCTACTACCACTCAGTCGATGGGTACTTTTCAAAAGTTCGCCTTCCCCCTTGTTCGGAGAGTTTTCCCCGAACTGATTGCCAACAAGATTTGTGGTGTTCAGCCCATGAGCGGTCCTGTTTCTCAGATCTTCTACCTCGGTTCCAACCGTGGTACAGGAGATACGAATGAGACGCTGTACAGCAAGTACAACCTGACTTACTTGGGTCTGGAAGCATCGGCTATTAATAATGCTAGTGCTAGTATTGATGCTGCTGGTGATTATGACCTTTCTGATATGGGTCTTGCTGCTGGAGTTGGTTCTCCATCTGGTAGTTATGGTGGTCAGATTGCTGATTTCCCCGCTATAGGTAGTAGATCTACTTGGGGCTTTAGTATGAGTGCTGGTGAGATCCTGTCTGGAACTAATATTCCTGACATGACCTTCCACATTGAGCAGCAGCCCGTTGTTGCCCGTACTCGCAAGATGAGAGCCCTTTGGACTCTTGAGGCTTCTCAAGACCTTAAGGCTTATCACAACCTCGACCTTGAGCGTGAGCTTACTGAACTTCTTAGTTCTGAGCTTCGTCTTGAGATTGACCGTGAACTTATCGAAGACATTCGCATGATTGCATACGATGTTACGAGTACTGTTGGTCCTTGGAACCGTAGTAACCTGGATTGGGGTAACTCCAACAACTTTGGTAGTGCTTCTGTTGCTGATTCTCAGTTCGGTACTTTCCAAAATAACATGGGCGCATCTCTCCCCACCAATCCTAGTGGGAGTCGCAGAAATGTGTTCCTGATGGACTGGGGTAGCTCTGCTCTTAACTTCGCTCCTCGTCATGTTGGCGATACTTATGCTAACTTGCTGGCTCTGATTAACATTGCCTCGCAGGATATTTATAAGTCTACTCAGCGTGGTGCTGGTAACTGGCTGCTTACCTCCCCTGTGGTCGGTTCTCTATTAGAGTCTTCGGCTAAACTTCAGGGTGGTATTGATCGCAGCGATGCACCTACCAACTTCAGTAAGAACGGCGTTTCTTATGTTGGTAAGTTCATGGGTCGCTATGATCTTTATATTGATCCTCTGTATCCTGAGGACGAGATCCTTATGGGTTACAAAGGTAACAGCCCGATGGACGCTGGTTATGTGTACGCTCCGTACATTCCTCTCCAGGGTCTGCCGAAGATTGTTGATCCCGAGACTTTCCAGCCTCGTAAGGGTCTAATTACTCGGTACGGCAAAGCTGCTATTACCCCTGAGTCTAGATTCTATCGTATCATTAGATTCGTTGGTTCTACTAACCTTGTGGGTGATTGGACTGCTACGGCAACTAACCTTGGTGGCGGTGCTGTCTAACTTATTGTAATAATAATTACTAAATGACAATTTCATGGGGCGAGGATGAAAAACTCCTCGCCCTATTTTTGTTTTAATGCTATATAAAGTAGAGGATTCATGTATAAGTATAAAAGTACCTGTAGATTTAAGATGTTGGTATATACGGCCACTGATATTTTAGAAATAAGACCACAACAGATTCTTGAGTCTGTAGAGGAAATAAAACATCCTCATTTAAAATTAATAGAGCCTAAAAAGAAGACAGATAAAAAGAAACAATACAAGGTAAAAAAGAGGGGGGTAAGTGATGGCAAGAGTAGGTAAACCGATAATGAGCCAGTGGGGAAACTCTGGTGCTTTAGAGCCTATTTCTAATAATATGCTTGATAATAAGCCCAGAGGCCATATAGATCCTAGTAAATTAAATAATACTTTAGAAGGTGATCTTGTAGAGTTTAATCATTTTGAAGAGACTATCAACAGCTTTGTATTAGCTAGAATGGGTCATCCTATTGTAAGAGTAGAGCTTACCCCATATCAAATAAAAACTTGTATAGATGAAGCGGTTACGAAATTAGATTACCATTCTCCTAATTGGGCTAGACAATTTGCTGTCTTCGATGCTTCGGCTAATATAGCTATCTACGAGTTGCCACCTTGGGTACTTAATAATTTATATAATGTAATTTACAAAAAATCTTTGTTAAGTATACAATCACAAGCAGGAACGCTAGAATTTGACTTTTTTATTAAATATTTCCAGGATAACTATCTTTTTAATAACTTTAGTATAGGAGATTACTACCTTCTTCAATCTACAATGGAGATGACTAGAAAGATTTTAGGGCAAGATGGTTCGTGGGAGATTATTAATAATCAATATCTTCAACTGTATCCACCCCCTGCTGTAACACCAGAGAGAGTTATTTTGGAGTATAAGGCTATTGATAGTAATACAATAGGCCCAGCCTACAGAAACTGGATTCAGAAATATACTTTAGCTTGTGCTAAAGTCCTATTAGGGGAGATAAGGAGTAAATTTTCCTTGATCCCTGGTCCTGCGGGAGGGACTCAATTAAATGGTGCGGCCCTTGTTCAAGAAGGTAATGCCGAAAAACAACAGCTTCAAGAGGAACTTCTTTCTGAGATTGAGCAGCCTCCTAGATTTACCGCTTACTAATGGCTAAAGGGAAGAATTTTAAAGTAACTACACCTATGCCCCCTCTCCCCGAGCTTTTAGGGGGGACAAAGCTTAGTTTATTTGATCAAACTAATAACGATATTAATTTATTTAATTTGGTTGATGATGAAATTATACGGTTGGGAGGATCGGAATTACTTTATTATAAGTTTAGACGATCTGAGGATTATGATGAAGTTTACAGAGAATCTAGAAGTAAGGTGGTAGATACAGAGCCTATCTTAGTTCATGGGCATTATAACCCTACTGTATTAGAAGAGTCCTTAACTGAATTTGGTATAGAACTTACCAATGATCAATTGTTTATTTTCAATAAGTCTTATATAGAACAAGCTTTAACTCGTTCTCCTATTCCAGGGGATATCCTAGAGCCTAAATTTCAATCTCAAAAGTATGAAATCTTTGAGGTTCAAGAGGATAGCTTTGAGATTTATGGTGTGTTTCACCTAGCTTGTTCTGCAAGACTCCTTCGTGACTCTAAAGAGGTGGTAGATGAAATACTCCCAGAAAGATCCAACGATTTAGGGGGGTATCTAGATGTCTAACCCAAGAGAATCCGTGTATACAGGTAAACAAATACTGGATGTTTTAGATGCTACCACGGAGTACTCTGGAACAAGTACTAGCAGTACGGGAAGGACTGCTAGAGCTAAATTTAGATCTTATTTATTAGAGGCTACAAGTAATTCTACCTTATCTCCTTTTGTATATAAGGATATTCTTAGAGCTTTAATAGTATCTTTTGGTAATTTACATTTTATTGATGGTGAAAATCAGCTTACCAGAGTTAAATCTGTTCATGGAAACCCAGAAAGAACTATAGCTAAACTATCTCAGGAAGATAATATTATTCTTCCTATTATCACTATTCATCAGGATGGGGTCAAGGAAGATAAATCTAAGCGTAGATTTGATGATATGATAATTCAAAGAAGTGAGTGGAATCAAGATATTCAGAGAGCAGAGAGGATAATAAGTTCCGCTGATGTTCCTGTAAAGTTAATATACAATGTAAATTTATGGTGTAAATATATGGAGGATTTGGATCAGCTATCTCAGTCACTTAGATTAAGATTTAATCCTAGTGTTTTACTAAAAACCCCTATAAGTAATGCTATAAAGGCTTTTTTGGTGTCTGAGACTAGTAAAAGCAGTGCCTCTGCTGGCGATAGGGAGGACAGGGTCCTTCGTAAGAGTTTTGCTTTAGAAGTGGAAGCTTATATCCCCAGCCCACAATTTAAGATTACCTCCACTGGTAGGATAGAGAAGATAGTGTCTGATTTATGGATTTCCAAAAAATAAATATCACTATTGTATGGTCTAGAGGTAAATATAATAGGAGAATGTTATGAAAGTAATTAAGAATGATTCGTACACTGGTAGAGAGATAATCCTTTCTACCCCCAAAGGACCTCAAGGTATTTGGATCACCCCTAGAGAGCAGGTTGTAGTCCCTGACTCAGCTTTAACCAATACTGTTAAGAATTTGGCTAAAAGACGAATTTTAAAAATTACTAACGCATAAGGAGATATAATATGGCTAATTTCGTAAGTCCTGGTGTTTATGTTATAGAGAAGGATTTGAGTGACTACCCTGTAGCCATTAACCCCTCTGTTGTAGGTATGGTTGGGTTTGCTAATCAAGGCCCTATCAATAAAGCTACTTTAATTACTAGCCAAGAAGGTCTTGTTCAAGTCTTCGGTAACCCTAGTGAAAGTATTAATGGTCAAGCATTGGAAGGGTCCTTGGAGATATTAGAAACCACTAACAGCATGTATTTCATTAGATGTAGTGATGCTGCTGGTGCTAAAGATGCTTCTTCTACTGTGGTTATCGGGTCTTGCCCTTCTTTTGAACTCAGTGCTAATGATTATGGGACTACCTCAAGTCTGTACCTGGATGTTCAAGTTAATGTTGATGGAGTTAATTTCTACCCTACTCCGAAGCAATTTAATATACCAGCAGGAACTTCTATAGGTTCAACCTCTGCTCAAGCTTATGCTATTAAAAGTATAGTAGGTGGTTCTTTAGATGGTGCGGGTGTAGGTTCTTACTTTGATGATACTACTGCTGGCAAAACTAAAGGTTGGGTTGCTGCTGGTTTTGCTGGTTCTAGTGTTGTTCTTACTGCTTCTGCCTATGGTGCATCTACTAGACTGATAACTGATGGGCTCTCCGCACTGCGCCCAGTTGATGTATCTGGAAATTCTGGTAATCAAGTATCATCTATTTCCGTAACAGGATGTGATATAGTTTCCACTGGAGCAACCAGAAGTTTAGCTTATTCGGTTCAAAGTTTATACCCAGGAATAGGATATAATGAGGGAGCTAATGTTGATGGGACTACGAGTGGGTTCTCTACACAGGTTCTTAGAACTGGAGGCATAAACACTAATGTTTCTATCAATAAAGATGGTGCAGCGGAAGAATCATTTAGAATGTCCTTAGCTGCTTCTGGTAGCTTTGCTGAAGATGTTCTTAATACTGGGGGGACTAGCCTTAAATCACAGTATGTGAAAGGGTACTTTACTTACCAAGGATCTGATGCGGGGGTAACTGCTATGCCTACCTTCCAATCTCAGCTTAGTAGTAATTTTATTGGGGAAGCTATTGACGGAGACGCTGGAGGTGGGACGTCAGCAGTTAATCCACGATTCTGCAAGTTTACGGAAGGTACTTATACGTTAGCTGGTGGTGATAATGGTGCCCAAACCAAAACTCAAGTAATCGGAACTGCTTCTGATAAGACTGGGATTTATGCTCTTGATGATGATACTCTTAACATTTCAATGGGTTGTGTTGCTGGTAATTCAGACCAAGATGTTCAAGGTACTCTTATTAGCCTTGCTGAAACTTCTCAAAACTTCTTAGCAGTGGTTTCTCCTCCCGAAGGATTAACTAGTGTTCAACAAGCAATAGACTGGTCTAATGGTCAATCAGACGAAAGAACGGCTGCCATCGCAAGCAATTACGCTGCTATTTACTGGCCTTGGGTTAAGACCTTTGATGTTATTGCCCAAAAAGATAGGTACTACGATCCTGCCATCTTCGCTATTAGGCAGATGGCATACACAGACGATGTAGGAGAGCCCTGGTTCGCTCCTGCTGGAGTTATACGAGGTAGGTTGACCAAACCCTCTGAAGTGGAAATCAGCGTCAACCAGGGCGACAGAGACTCTATGTATAGTGGTGGTAATGTGGTTAACCCAATTGTTAATTTCCCTCAACAAGGTCTCATGATCTTTGGACAAAGAACTGCCCAAAGAAACCCAACTGCTCTTGATAGAGTGAATGTTAGACGAATGCTTATTATTATTCGTAAGCAACTTCTGGCTTCTACTAGACGATTTGTTTTCGAGCCCAATGATGCTACTACTTGGGAGAAAGTTATCAATGTTGTTAACCCTCTCCTGGATGATATTGCTCGTAGAAGGGGCTTGGTGGATTACAAAGTTGTTTGTGATGAGACCACCAATACACCAGTAAGGGTAGATAGAAATGAATTGTGGTGTAAAGTTCTTCTGAAGCCCACCAAGACGGCAGAGATCGTTGTATTTGAGCTTAACCTCACTAACCAATCGGCAACCTTATAAAGGATTAAATTATGACTAGATCATCTTATTACGCTAATAACCTTAACCGAGATCTTAATGAAAATGATGGTCTTCCCGTCATATCTCAAGATCTTGAATCAATAAGGGCATATCAATGGGAGATAACCTTCTTCCCCCCAGCAGAGATAGAAGTTCCTTTGGGATTCTCCAAGCCTCTTACCTTAGCTGCCAAGAAAGTTGGCGGTATGTCAGTTCAAGTGGAAGACATACCTGTTAGCAGGGTTAATGATGTTACTTATTACCCTGGCAGACCTTCTATGGGCGAGTTGGAAGTTACTTTTGATAACCTTCTCAGAACCAAAGCGGGTTGGCAACTTTATAAGTACTTCCAAACTGTTTATGATCCCCTTACTGGGGAGTTTGCCAGTACCTTCCTAGATAACCCTGGGCAGTTTAAGACTACTGCTGAAGTGTTAGAGTTAGATGGTCAGATGGAGCCAGTTTCTTTAGTTAAGCTTGTAGGTCTTTACCCTAAAGAATTTACTAAAGCTGAGAAGGCGTATTCGGTTAATGAATTTGATACTGTTACTGTTAAATTCCGCTATGATTTCTTAATTCAATTAGGAGATACCCGAGGATAATTAATAACTATAATAAATAAGCCAAGAGCCCAACTCAGCCTCTGTCTTTGGTTGGGTTGGGCTCTTCTAATATAACCATGGATTTTTTCAACGACTTACTTACTAGTTATGCGCTTCTTAAGAAGAGGAAGCTTAGTATTACTTTGGATGAAGGGGTATCTATTGATACTCAGGGGCAGGGAGAGGCACCTAGTTATGGTGCTATTCGTTCTAGGGGAGGAGAGAATGGCAACAAACACGCAGATGAGGTTATAAGGAAGACTGATGAATACATGGCTAAAGTATTTCCTGGTGTGGATGTTGCGGCAACGCCAAGGCCAAAGGGCGAAGTAAACGATGGAGGGAATGGCGCACTTATTACCGCACCCTTAGAGCCTGATATGAAATTAATAGCGTATGGAGCGCAGGACCAAGGAGATACAGGTACAGAAAGTACCACCAACGGAAATGGAGATAAAAAGCCAGCTAAGGAGACTCCTGCGTGTGGTAAGGGGATAGTATGGCAAACTAAACCTAATGAGATGGTTATATATCGCACCTGTAAGGTTGGCGCACAGGCTACATCAACCTATAGAACTATGGTTGCGCGGCATTTCTGGAGGGGTGGCACAAATGCTGAAGACTATGCTGAGAATATAGATCCATGGGTCATGTATATGCAGAATAGTAGAGAGGGAAGTCACTTACTTTCTCTATTTAAAGATAGTCCTGAGGTTATAAGCCAGCTTACTGCACTAATGAGAAAGGGTTGGGGAGATGGTAAGCCTCAAGATAGTTTCTATGATCCAGAAAAAGCATCTTCTATTTTTGGTGTATTAGCTAAAACTATGAGAACGCAGGGCCAAAGACATATTAATTTAGGAACTAGAGAGGATCCAGTTATAATGGAAGCTCAAGCTGATGAACTTCATACCTTAGGTGCGTTACAAACTATGGTTAAAGCATTAGATATAGTTATAAGAAAGCCTATGTCCCCAGATGATGCAGAGTGGATGAAGGAAAATTTATTCTTTGTGACGGATAGGTATGGCAACAAACAGTTATACTTTGAGTCTGGAGATGGTACTGGGGTGAATTACACGGCTGCTCCTGGTGAGTACGATAATTTTCTAAAGCAGTTTGAAGATTATAATGAGTTGGTGGGGTACGAATTCCCTGATAACCCAGAGGACTTTCAGATAACAGAGGTAGATAGAAAAGTTATCTACGATCACAGTGATGCGGGAGTAAAAAGCCAAAAGGTAATAACCGAGGTGTCTGAAGAGATCTCTCCTGTTATTCAGATCCTTAAAAGTCGCAATGTTAAATTTTCCGATGAAGAGAGGGCACAGAAGTCTTCCCAGTTATACCATGCTTTACAAGATACATACGGAGACAACATTAACAAGGTTATTAGGGCTGTAACTAATCTTCGTGATGCGGGGGTGGCGTTATCTGAAGAGTATGAAGCTTTACTAGAAGCTTTTCACACCTGGAAAAATTCTTACCATACTTCTGAAAAAGATGTGGCGGCCCAAAGAAGCAAAGAAGCAGGACGGACAATATCTCCTCAGGAAAGTGTTGATATAGATACTAGAGAATTCTTCGCTCAGATAGAAAGATTAGTTACTAAGAAAGTTTTAGAAGCAGACGCAGATTTTATTATAAGGGTGGGGACAGGTGGAGGTTCTTTTGGATTCAAGTCTGACCAATTATATCTTTATAGAGCAGATGAAGCTGAAGGGGGAAGTGGTAAGGATAGGGCTTCTAAATTTATGGGGGGAGCAGCAGGGGGATTTGACGCTACTCCTAGGAGATTTCAAGATATTATAAGAGAGGGTGTTCCTAGAGGAAAACTATCCCAAAAAGAGTGGGAACAAAAAGGATATGTTGCATGGGAAAGAGCTAAAGACTTATGGGGCGTAGACGATGATGAGTTACAAGTCTACACTGGGTATGATACTTTGAAGTGGAGTTCCCCTAGCGATGGTAAAAATGAGATCGCTACAGGAGGGGGAGCTAAGTTAGAGTCTGTAGCTGAACAGATGGTAGGAGCCTCTCCACCAGGGGAATCTGGTCATGGTTTAACTGGGTATCTGGATGGTACTATAGATACTACTACCCCCGAAGGGCAGCAGCAGCATCAGTGGATAGAGGGAATGCTTGGTCTAGTAGGCACTAGGGGTGAGCGTGATGACCAAGGTGCCTTAGTTCCAGGAGCAGTAGATTATACTGAACAAGTTAGAGATAACATAGCATCTTTAAGAGATACTAATACGCAATTAGCCTCTATACATAACGCTACCACGCAAACTTTAACAGTAGCGCAAGTTCGTCATGAGCTATGGGCTGCTATAGGAGAGAGCCCTGGGTTAGATCTCACTAAAAAAGAAATAACATCTTTGGTGCAGGGTGGAGAACGATCTTCTCCACAAGAACAACTACTAACTAAGCAAGCTAGGTTAAAGGTGGAGAGGTCTCTTTGGTTTAACCGTATTAAAACTGGGTTAAGTGACCCAGACCCTAATGTAAGGGAGGGCTGGAAACATACCGTATCTATGCTTCAACTTCAACAAGCCTTTGATACTAATAATGCTTGGGATACTGTAGCAGATGGCTTCAGTAAGCAGACCGCAAGACATAAACGAAATGAAACATTGAAGAGAGTTTTAGATCCTTTTATGGCTTCAAAAGATCCTGCTGCTTATATCAAATGGTCTGGGACTAAATATTCTTTTGCTGAAAGAAATCCCGAAACAGGTGAGTATGGTAGTAGATTAGGCTATGGATTTGATACTAAACATGGAACAGTTGACACTACCTTTACCCCAGACGAGGGCTATTGGGACGCTCCTGATAGAGATTTAAATAGCACAGAATATTCCTCTAAAGAACTTATGAACAAGCTCTTAGAAGTTCAGCAGTTAATGTTCACTCACTTAATTAAAGAATAAAGACCTATCTATACTTAAAAGATCTTTAAAATCTATTAAGGCATAGTTATTTAATATATATATTATTCTTTTTTTGTTAATGTTTAGTTGATTACATATATGGCTATCTTGTTTTATTAAAGCTATTATACCACGACGATCCTGAGCCATCAAGACAATTCCTGATTTATTTGCTTGGTCAGCATCTTTTTCTGTCTGCTTGATGAAATCGTAGATCTTAGATTTTGGATTGAGGAGGGAGTACAGGTCCAGGTTGTTGTAACCTTTCTTACACTCGATGGTGTAGATGAAATCTATAGGAGTTATCAAATCTCCGTGAATTTTTAGGTGACTTGGGAGGGTGTGAGTGGTAGCATAGGCACCCGACCCAGGAGTTCGTTGGAAGTCGGTGGTCTCAAAGTGTTCATTAAGAAGCTTTGCTACCTTCCTTTCAAATGCTGCTCCTTTGGCCTTACTATTCTTACGCTTAGGTTTCTTACGCAGATTATCTAAATCATATAAATCTTTCATGTTTATCTCCTTCGGTACTATTATAGATTATGTCAGAAGCAGAATCTAAAGAAGTGTTAAACCCGAATGATTGGGAAGTTAAAATACAACATAGGAATAGGAATCGTATGAAGATTACATTTAAATTGAGTCAGGAAGAAGCAGCAGCCTTTAATAATTTTAAAGATGCTACTTGCCCAGAGGGCCTGGGCGAGGAGAGTTTTATTAAGTCTATATTCTTCTTAGGTTTAACAACCTTAGAACAGAATGTTACACAGAAGATGGCTGAGGCTATGGAAGTAGAGGATGGGGAGGTATCTTTTGATATAGAAGAAGATGCGCCCACAGACGATGTCGTAGAAAATGAATAAATCTTTTTATAAGAATATTGTAAAAGAAAACGAACTTAATAAACTTATTAAAGATCAGAAGTATTCTGGGTCCCGAGAGTTTATATTGTTTACCTCTGTATGGGATGAAGTTTCTTCTACCTTACTAAAGAAGTTAAAATCTAGATCTCCTAAGAGATCTATAAGTATTATAAATTCCTTTGATACTCCACATAGTTTTGTTATATGGGGAATTAAGACTGTACCTTCGTTAGTTGTCCTTGAGGGGAGGGGAGCAGATAAAAGAGTTATTATTACTAGTCACACAACTGATATTTATAAACGATTAGGGTTGGAGAAATAATGGAAGGAGAGTATACGAAGAAGGCTTCTGAAAGAACCTACTCAGATATAGGGTCTATGGTGGGGAAGCTTGTTGAGGATAAGCAGAAGGCTTATGGGGATTCTTTTGGTAGGAGTGGTAGGTGCTTGAAGGAAATGTTTCCTAATGGTATCGAGGTAGACCAGTATGGGGACCTCCTTACAATTGCCAGGATACTAGATAAGCTTTTTCGCATAGCTAATGATCCAGACGCATTTGATGAGAACCCTTATCAAGATATAGTCGGGTATGCGTTGTTAGCTATGCGAAGATACGGTTAGTTAGATTTGTCCCTAAGTAGTTGCTCATATGCCTCTAGTTTGGATAAATATTTTTTATTCTTTGTGTAGATGAGCCTGAGATTATTCATTATAATTGTGGTGAAGTAATTGAAAGCTTTTCCGTTTTCTGGTTTGAACTTTCCTATGGTCTTAAGAATAAGCACAAAGCACTCTTGTTTAGCATCATCTAAATCTACATCAAATCCATAAGAGTTGATAATGTTTTGGATTAGTAAATCGAACAAAGAAAACAGTTCTTCTTGGTGCTTTTTGGATTCGTTCTGGTATAATAAGATCAGTTCCTCAAACCTGTCGTTGTCTATGTAGTGTTTCGCCATGAACCTTAATAATTTATATGCTGAGAGCGGAGTGGGTATCAATCCTCTATGTGAGGGTTGCTCCATTCTTAAGATCAACAAGTCTGAACATTGTATTGT
>Ga0080013_1004886_pt1 | contig 12898 bp, 32 predicted proteins | sample ETNvirenome_6_85_FD_69236 | JGI IMG/M metagenome (GOLD analysis project Ga0080013, IMG submission 69236) | Marine viral communities from the Pacific Ocean - ETNP_6_85 (SPADES assembly) (version 2) | ecosystem: Environmental > Aquatic > Marine > Oceanic | place: Pacific Ocean | collected 2013-06-19 | reverse complement strand
TGTGTTCTTTATCATATTTTTCTTTTATTCCAGGATATATTTCAAAAGCATTTCTTATTTTCATATCAAACATTTCTTTAATTCCGTCTAAGTTCATACCATTTGAATTAAGGTATAACATTAAAGACATTAATGTGGTGAAAAAATATTGTTCTGCTTTTTCTAAGTCTTTTTCTTGTTTATTCATTTTTCAAAGTCCAAGAATCTAACTTATTCCAATGCCAGTTTGATTTCTCAAATTCATCATAAATTTCTTTGGCTTGTGCTTCGGATAGTGCTACAACTGGCAAATCTGATTCAAGTCTAAAATACCATTTACCACATTTGCATTTAGTTAAACACATTATAGGCAAATACATTTTACACATATAACAATGACCAAATGATTTATTTTTAATAGCTTCTGACATAGATCCAAAATTATCTATGGTGTGAATTTTACCATCATCATCTTTTAGATATTTTCTAGTGTGTTTCATTTTTCAAAGTCTCCTCCAAAATCATTAATTTGTCTAAGTCTATAATTAATTCATAATCTGAATTTTTTAATAATCTTTTACGTAGTATTTTCGCAGTTTCAGAAGAACCAATAATTTTATATTTTAAATCGGTCATTTTTTTAATTCCCTCCATTGTTTCTTTACCTGGATAAACTGGCGGTTAGATTCATCTGAATATTCATTAAATTCTGTAATAGAACGATCTTTGTATGATCTTTTAATCATCAGCCAGTCCTCGATTCATAAAACATTTCTTATTTTTACATTCATAAAAATCGTATTCCATAACTCCATCTTTAATATCAGTTCCTTTAGAAGCCATTTTACCTTTTCCTTTAGCCATTTGTTTATCACAAAATGGACATTTGGTTCTAATCATTTTAGATCCTCAATCTTTTCAGTTAATGCACTTATTCTTTTTTCGTGATTTTCTACAAGTTTTCTTAAGTTCTTATTTTGTTTAGCGTGTAGTTGGTGTAATTCTTGAAAAGTTCTAAAATATTGTTTTAATCTATCTTCATTTAATGCCATAGTTATAGTAATACCGTACCGTATTTAAATCATATCTTAATCTTAAAACGCTGTTAGGCGTACGACTTGGAAAAAAAAAGAAAAGCTATTGTTCTGAAATTTCTTTCAGAATTATAGCTAGTTTACCACAATCAGATTTAGTAAGAGTTATACCTTTTTTGGTTCTGTTTTTTTCTTCTATAAACAAAACTCCTTTCTCTTTGGTTTCATCTGACCAGGTTTCATTCGTGATTTTTTTAATCACCAATGTTTTGTCTTTTTCGAGTTCTATTGTATGTAGATCCTCAAATGCACTTTTTACTTCGGTTTCCATTTTTGCGAGTAGTTGACCATCTTTAAGATCATAATATGCGTTTTTGTCAGGATTGTATAACATTTTTCCTATAACATATTCTCTCAAATAAACGCTCAACGTATTAAACTGAAAATAATACTACTTAAATATTTATGTGAAATTTCTTAAGCTAGTAGTTCAGGTTTAATCATTAGCTCAACGTGGTTAAACTTGGAATACTCTTTTTAATTAGTCATTCTTTATAATTCTGTTGAGTTTTCAATTATCTCTAAAAACGTATCCTGCCTTAGAGCGAAGTAAAAAATCTCTAATACATGAGGGTAGAAATCAATCTGAAATAGAATATGATGATTGGCATTTACCAGGACAAAAAGAACAAAAAAGTGATTGTGGTCAATGGTCATATATGGGTTGTTTAAACAAACATGCACATCCAAATGGAGAAATTTTTTTAAAGCCTTTTCAAAAATCTTGTTTTCGTGCTGATTGTGAATTATGCTGTTTTAAGTGGTTAGGAAGATCTGCAAGTAAATCAACAAAAAGAATGAAGTTGTATGAAAAACAATCAAAAAAAACTGCCAAGCATATTATAATTTCAGTTCCTGTATGGGATTATTATAAACCAAAAAAAGAGTTAGCAAAAAAAGCTTACCAGGTTTTAAAAGAAGTTAAAGCCGATTCTGGTTTAATAATTTTTCACCCTTTTAGGTATCATAAAGATAGTGACATGTGGTATTATGCTCCTCATTTTCATGTTATTGGTTTTGGCTGGGTTGAAAATGTAGTTGAAACTTATAATAAATATGGTTATGTGATAAAAAATTTAGGAAAAAGAGAAACTCTTTTTGGTACTATTTATTATCAGTTAAGCCATTGTGGAATAAAAAAACATAATCATTCATTGGTCTATTTTGGGGATTGTTCATATAGCAAATTGATTGTAGAAGAAGAAGAAGAAGAATCAAAAAAATGTCCATTTTGTAAAGAATATCTACAAGAATTAGAGTGTAATACTGATTATAACTTAAAACCAGATCCAAATATAATGGAAACCTGGTATATGGCTAAAAGTTATGAATGGTTTGTAAAAAATCTTTATCAGTAGATATAAATTTTTTATAAAATTTATCTTTTAATAAATCCGATTCTGTTAGCCCATACATTTTTTTTAATTGCCTCATGCAGAAATAACAGATTTGTGTTTTTTGCATGAAGTCATACGATCCTTTCATACATTTATCAGATTTAAATATAAAAATATGTGATTTACAACGCATTTTATGAAATTCTTACAACTTTTTAATATATAAATTGTTTTCCTGACGAAAATTGGGAAGGATTCGCCAGGAAAACAGATTGCTCCCATGATTTTAAGTAATATTGCTACTTAAATCTAATGTATTGTTTATGTATTAGATATGGTATCACTTAACTCAAATAATGTCTTAGATAAAGAAGGTTATGAAATATGTTTTTGGCGTTAATAAGAGGTTTATTAATTCCAAAAGCGAAAAACATAACAAAAAAGGCAGAAAATACTTTTTTTGTTATGAGTTTGATCTGGAAAGTGGCAAATTCAGAAGAATTCGGATCTCGTTATTTAAGGCAATTTACTACAAAATTACGTTTGTATTCGGATTAAAATCTAAAAAAGTAACTAATGTTTATTGTAAGGATTGTAGAAAATCTCATGATTCTTATGTAAATTTTTGGGATAAGGATCTGTCATGCCCATATTGTTAAACCTAAATAGTGTTAGTCTTTTTGTTATATAATGAGTAGATTAATTGGTTCTGTTGGTTTAAGTCCTGGTTCTGATGAAGGTACAGACCTTACTACGAAGGGGGATTTGCATGGCTATTCTAGTTCAAATACCAGGATTCCAATTGGAGCTAATGATACTGTATTAACTGCCGATTCAACTCAGGCTTTGGGTTTAAAATGGGCAACAGCATCAGGAGGGGGAGCTTTTACATTAATTGAGACTAAAACAGTTTCAGGAGGTACTACTTCATCTGTAACATTTTCATTAAGTCCTGCTATTGCTCCTCCCAATGCTGTTTTTGTAACTTTGAGTGGCACTTGGGACGATACTCAAGAGCTGGGGATTCAGTTAAACGCATTGACAGGAAATTATAGTCAGTATGGTGCAATTTACAAACCTAGTGCATTGTCGGCTATTGCTCAAACAGGTGAAGATCATTTTGATTTTGTGGATAATAATATGTCTGATAATGAGCTCGGTTTTGCTTCAGGTTTTTATAGGGCTAATCCCGTTACTGAAGAATTAGAAGGACTTTCAACAGGTGGAGGAAATAAGGGTTGGATTAGTCTAGCTTGCCATAATACTACTGCAAGTCAAACTGATATTGATGAAGTGAAAATTAATACACTTTCTGGATCTGCATACATTGGAGCTGGAACCGAAATTTCTGTTTATAAATTGAGTGGGTCTTAATGAGATTAATTAAAAAGAAATCTAATACAGAAGTAGATGATTTTTTTGATTCTTTTCCTTTTAATGACCAGTTCACATATAAAATAATTTCAACGAATGGAAAAATAGAAGAAGTAAAAACAAAAGATAAAAAAATAATCGAGTATTGTAAAAAATTAGGGTTGATTGAGTGAATTTTGATAACTCCATAAATACTAGAATTTTATAGAAAAACAATGGATAAGAAAAATGGTGGAATAACCGTAGGAATATCAGGAGCAGTTGCAGTTATTATTTCTGTGATATGTCAGGTCTTTCATAATGGTGGTATTCCATGAGTGAGAATAAAAAATCAAAAAAAGATGAAAGTGAAAGTTTTATCGATACTTTAAAAAATCTATTAGATGAGCCTCATCAGGATGATGCCTGGAATGAAAAGTTTAAGGCAACTGTTAGACAATATTTTGATATATAATGCCTTTAGGTTATGACGTAAAGGAAGAAGCAAGTGAAGTTAAAAAAAATCTTTTTGAAAATAGAGATACGTTTGTAATGTTGGTAGTGGCAGGGGTTGTAGGTGGAGCTATTACCAGATTTGTAATTCCAAAATCTATAACAGAAGGATCTATTTTTGATCGTTTTAAATCATGGTTCGGTTATGATGAAGAATGATAGAATATGTAGATACTGCCATGTTGGTATTTATTTTATCAACTATTATTTTCCTGGTTAAGAAAACTACTACATTATGCCATGATGTAGAAGCATTGAAAAAAGAACAGTAATATAGTAGTTTAGTTTTTACATTTTTTCATGGAAATAGAAGCACTTTCTATAATTGGTCTAGTAGGGTTGGTTACTCTGGCCATAATCAGAACACAGTTTGGTAAAAACTAACCACTCTTTTTTTTTTAATATCTACCTAAATACTTCTCTAATTTACTATAATTGTTAAAATGGCTAGAAAACGAAGAAGAAGATCATCAAAGAAAAGAAACGGATCTAAATCAATAAAATCAATGGTCAGGCAAATTGTAAATAAGGGTTCAGCACCGTTGGCATTTTGGCAACAGTTGAGTGAAAAAGATTATCAGGTTTTAAATGCAGACGGAAATTATAGAGCATTAGATTATTTAGGAAAACTCAAAGTAGCTTCTAATATTCTTACTGGTTCATTAACTGGTAGAGTGTTATTTAGTGATCAATACAATCCACAACCAGGAGGTCAACCAAGAATCAACCCAGCAGGAATTATAAATAAATGGGTTGGAATTGGTTTAGCTGGTAAACTTTATGGTAAAATAGGTAAAAGTATGAAACTACCAGAAGCAAGTATGATTGATAGAGTTGGATCTAAGCTCATATTTGGAGGCGCAGTTGGAGGGTTCTTTGATCCACCAGGTAATCCAGGAGGATATGTTTCAACTGCTAACGTATCACCAAATGTTATGGTTCAAAATAGAGCTCAAACTGATAGAGCGTATGCAGTAGCACAAAGAAATAGAAGTTATGTACCAGTAGACAGTTTTGATTATTCAACGGGGAGTGCATTTAGATGAGTGGTGCGTGGGATATTGCAACTGCAACCAGTTTAGGTACTGGTGTAGCTAAAACTCAAATTAATGGTGGAGCTAATTTAACAAAACCAACACAGGCAGTTAATCTTGTCGAAGTAGTGCCATACACAGTTTCTAGTGGTGCATATACAGCAGGAGAATCAATAGCATTAACATCTTATTTAGATTCATTTTCAGTTGATCTTTTACCAAAGAGAATGATAGTGCCACCAGTTCAGGCAGGCCTTGGAACGCTTATTAACATTGTAGCTCCATTACTCGAGGCTTACGAATGTAATACTGGTTTAGCCGAGGGGGCAACTAGCCAATTCATAGTATCAGGTCAGGCACAAGTGGCTAATACAGTAGCTCCATTAATGGGAATGGCATTACATTATTCAACTACTCCACCAAATAGGCCAGAACACTTCTACCATAAACCCGATAACGAATCTACTTTCACTACTGCAACGACAAATTCAGGAAACGACTTTACGATAAATGACGGAATGTGGTTAGAAGATATGTATGTGTCAGTATTTGCAGGAACACCGACAGTATCACAATCAATAAGTGGTTATGGTACTTTTAGTTCTAACGACTTTGGAAACTCTTTACCATTGAAAGTGCCAATGCAACCAGGTGCTTGTGGTCTAGCAGGAACAATGACACCAGGTAACTTACAATTAGCCAGTTATCATAACACACACATGCCAATGAAAACATCTTGTAAAATCTCAACCAGTTTCACTAATGATATTACTCAAAGTGCAACTACAAGGTTTATCATGGGTGTAGGTTATACCAAGCAGGGCTAGGAGTTGATCCTAGTTGTCACAAATTCCCAGAGATTCTTTTAGTCCAGCTTTAATAAAACCCACGTATAATGTGGGGGATTATGGCCATGACGTTATAATTCCTTTAAATTGTATAACTGGTTCTAATACAACTACATTAACTCCTTCTACTGCGACTTTTGTTCAGGTTTTAGAAGATGGTAAAGTGCCAGTTGATGAAGTAAATCAATTTATTACAGATAGCGATAAAATGGAGCTTGTTCACGCAGGAAATGATTCGGATTTCGATACAACATGGGAGTGGCTACCAGATATGTCTTTCCAAGCGTACAAAGCTAGTTTTTCAGTAGCAGTTGCAATGAAAGTAAGTGCTTATACAAGTGGAAACTTTGCGATTTCTTCAGTACAGTTAACATTAAAAGCGATTGGTGGTGGTGAGGGTGATCAGGTCATTATGGATAAAATAGTTAATCCAGGAATGTCAAATATGACAAGTGCAACCGAACAAGTAGCAATTCTTAATGTAGATACTAAAACAAGTGCGAAAATATCTGATAAAGAAGTATCAGTACAGGTTAAAGTTAATACAACTTCTGGTTCTGGAACATATCAATGTGGCATAGTTCCTTTATTTTGTTATTTTGGTAGTGCTGTTCCTAAAACATGGACAACTTCGAGTGTAGTTGTACATGCTCACGCTGATCTAGCTCACGCCTTCCCAATATTTAGAGATGAAGATAATATGAACATGCTAGATAGGAGTGGTATAGGATTATGATCATAGAAGAAATACCATATTTTGTAGAATTTATTGTATTGGGAATTGTTTTAGGATTTGGATATGGTTTTACTAAATTATTTTTAAACCATGCCAAAGATAAATCCAAAATAAAAAGATCTGAAAGAAAAGCAAAGGAAGCTAACAGCGTGGAAGATGAATTAGACAAGTATCTAAATAATATTCCTGCGATTACTCAGCATTTAGAGATAGAGTTGATGAATTTAAAGGAAAAAGGAGCTACTCCAGAACAATGCAAAAGTTTAGAATCAAAATTGGATTTGGCTAGAAAAGCTCAACAGTATGAAATGCCGATACGAATGTTAGGTAAACCAATTCTGAAAAAAGTTCTTAATCTGGTAGATAAATTCGGAGTTTGATATGGTTAGTGTGGCTGTTCCTGGAATGATAGCTGGTAAAACTGTTAAAAAAAGTGGTCAGGTTTTACAAGAACAATTCGGATATAATTTTATTGATTTGATAACAAAACTTGTATTGTTTTATATGATTAGTTTTCTAATTGCTAAATACATGGAAGCTGTAATTTATTTTCAAGGAGGGTTATCAACTATTGCAGGGTTTTTTGGGATAAAACTGGTTCAAGCTGATCAACTTCCGAATCAATGGGTTAGTTTGTTTGTAGATACTGACCAGAAAACATATTCTGCTACTCCAACTGCACCAGGAAAATTTAACCCTCCTGGTTGGGATCGTCCTTACGATTATGCAAGTTTAGAACATCAAAAGGAAGAACCACATTTATTCCCACAAAAAGAACAACAGTTTAAATTTTGGGATCTCATAAATGCTATTGCAGTTTTTTATATTTCGTGGGAGGCTTACAAATATTGGAAGAATGGTGGCAATGATTTCTTAACGTTGGGAATATTCGGATTATTGATAGCTGTATTATCTGTATTGTCTTTTTCAAGATTTCTTAACAGGTTTTCTTTAAACAGATTCCAGGAGGCTAATAAATAATGCCGAGGGTTAATCCGAGATATGGTGATAGCGTTGTACTGTTAGATGATAAGTTTGTGATGATAGATGGATATAATAGGAATTTAGCATTAGAAGAAAAATTACAATCTGATTATGATAGTATTAAGAAGTATAGGGATCGTGACGAATGGAGTACACCTATTCCTCCTGGTTGGGAGCAAATAGGCACTGGAATAAATAAAGGGGGAGGTTGGAGGCGTGAAGGTTCTGTTGCAGGTGTAAACGTAACAGACCAAGAAGCTATTAATTATTTAGAATTGGTGTTAAAAATACTAAGTGTTAGAGTTGCGCAATTATCTTATCAATGTGAGTATTATCCAAGAGGGGGATCATCTTGCCAACACGCATCACAGCAGGGAGGAATGATAAACAATGTTGAAAGATTGTTAAAACGAGTAAAACTGCAAAAAAAATATCCTAATATACCAGAAAGAGAAATAATTGATAATCCTGATATTTACACATTAGATGAGTTTCAGTTTTTTCCAGAAGCAAGTGCCGAAGTTGATCCGTCTATTAATAGTGGTTTAAATGGTTATGAACAAGAATCCATTTTATATCCACAATCTGCTAACGTAGGAATATCGTTTACTTCTAATGTTGGAGGGTTTTCTACTTCCATTCCGATAAATGATATTGGTCAATTACAGATTTTGTCTAATGAATCTAATGAATGGAGATATGCGTTAATTGGAAGTTCGACTAATCAACCATTAATGACTTTAAGTGGATTGATTAACAAAATTAATAGTATGATTGCTAGTGTAGTAACTCCACAACCACCAATACAACCACCAATACAACCACCAATACAACCACCAATAGAAGAAGAACCTGTAACAACTGTTCATATTCCACCACCAGATATGCCAGTTGAAGAACCACCAATACAACCACCAATAGAACCAGGACAAGTAAACTGGATACCAGAACCTTTTTTTAGTTTTATTAATAATGTGTTTAGGAAATGAATATTAATAAAAAAATAGAATTAGCAGAAGAATATTTAGAGATTTGGAGAGAAGATTTAGAGAAAGCCGAGTGGAATGTTGAAAAGGGTGAAGATGATTTACAATTTTATCTCAAAGCTAGACAAATGGGTTATACAGATGATGATGATATAGATAGGACAAAAGTAGCACGGGCTTTAAGGGAAGATGGTTTGGAAGATGATGATGATATACTGGATTTCGGAGAAGAAGCAGAATTCGAAACCGAACAAAAATACTTCAGCGATGGTGTTCCACATAGATATAAAAATACCTAGATTATGAGTGAAGAAGAAATTATTGAATCCATAGGAGAAGATGAACCGTTTGAGCAAGATTTGTCAGAAGATGAATTATTTAATACAGATATAACTGAATTTACAGGCAAACATTGGTTATCGCCTGATGGCAGAATAAGTGAAGAAGCTAGTTTTCATTCAAATCAATTACGAGAACATGGTATAGAGGATAATCAAAGAAAATACATGAAAGATACAGGTGTAGTTAGAATCAAAGCAGATACAAAATATGCAGATGAGGGATTAAGTTTTTTAAATGTAGAAAACCATACAAAATTAACAGAAAAACAAATACGTCAAATAGTAAAATTCATTAAAACACACAGAACTAGGATAGCTGATAGTTTTGCACATGATAACTTTGCTAAAGATGATTATGGATCAGATGAAATTGTAAAAAGAGTAGGTTATCTAGCTAATGATTATATGGGTTATAACATTCTTCCACCTATTGATTACAATACAGGTCAAATGATCATTTTTGAAAGGTAAAAATGACATATTTACCAAATTGGATAAAATGGTCAAAAGTTAAAGGAAAGTATATTATAATTAAAAGAAAATAACTCCATAAATACTAGAATTTTATAGATGTGATAATGGCATTGATATATCTTAATCATTCAAAGGCAGAATTAAAAAAGAAGTCTAAACCAGCTTTGGTTGCGATAGGTCATGCAATTTTAAAACGACTTCCAAAGACTACGCTAGTCAATACTGTCTATAAATTGGAACAGCTAGCAAAATCAAAAGGAATTAAGTCAATAGGAAAAATAGCTAGAAAAGCAGGAAGAAAAGCTAGAAAAGCTGGAAGAAAAGTTAGAAGAAAATACAAAAGAGCGAAAACAGCTAGAACTAGACCAGGTAGAAGATACAAATCAGTAGTACCAGGAAGAAGAATAGGAAGAAAATATAAAAAATATACTAAAACAAAAAGATCCAGGAAACCTAGAAGATTGGTAAAAGGAACACCAGAAGCGAAAAGATACATGGCTAAGATTCGAGCTATGAGGTAATGATTTTTGTATGGCAAAAACACAGTTAGTTTATACTATTGAAATTTTAGAAGAAACTGACAAAAAGATAATTGATCTTTATGATCGTTATGCTTCAGGTAATGAAGAATTAATGGATTATGCAAGAGATGGGATTGATAAATTAATAAATAAAATAATTAATAAAAAATGGTATGATGATATAGGACAACCGTTAAATTGAAAAACGATTCCTTAAACGCTGATAATACTACAAGTAAAATAAATTCTTTATGGGCTAATCAACAAAAGATAGTTCCAATACCCCCCTTATCATCATTAAAACTGCATGGAAATAATTGTTCAGGTTTTAGAATTTGTCATACTTGTAGGGGGGAAAGATTTGTAGTAATTAGATCAAAGTGGGATAATCGATTAACTTATAAAAAATGTATGGCATGTTCTGGTAATGGATCAATCGACATTAGAACCCTTGAGTGAATTACAAAAAGAGCAATACTTGACAGAATTAGGGCTTGAACCAGTATTATCTTATTATAACAATGAGATTAAAAAGCATAATTGTGTTTGTTTTAAAAGCCTGGAATTAAGAGAAAAAAGAGATAGATGTTTTAAATTAATGCGTGAAGAATATCAGGAGTTGTGTTAATCTCTTTCATATGTTTCTAAGTCTTTAAGAGTATCAGGATTTAATGCGTTATCTAAATCTGAAACTCTAACAATAAACGCTAAATGGTCATTAACTGTATAAGCATCTAGTGCTTTTATGAGATCTTCTAGTAATGATTTAGGATCATATCCACTATCCATTAATTGATCTATTACTTCAAAATTTAAATCTCTAGCATCTGACATTATTTTTCTTCTTTTTTGTTGTATTTAATGAAGTCGTTTAACGCCTTTCTGGTTAATTGTGTTTTACTAATATTCTGATCTTTAACAAATTCTTCCAGGATTTTAACCAGTTCTAAATCTTCTTTTGATTTTGTCTTTGGTGACCACTTGAAAGTGTGTAATTCTGGTCTAATCATTTTTCAAAGTCCTCATATTCAAAGTCTTTTGGTATTTTGAGTAAGGTTTTTGCAAACTTTGGATAGTTATCTTCATCAATCTCATGCACTAAAATTATTCTTTGGTTGTAAAAGTCGTAAATTATACCTTTATCTCTATTCTCATTTACTGCTAGTAATAGTCCTCTTTCTCCCCAACCATTTTTTCTTATAAATTTATTAAGATTTTTATTTTCTTTTGGATCGCATTTTGGAATATCTCCTTTTTGTATCATTTTTTAACACCCACAAACTAAATTATTTAGCATGGCTTGAAGTTCTTCACCTTTTCTGGTTATTTTATATTGATTAGTTTCTAAACTTTTATTTTTATATCTTGTTTTAACAAATTTATGTTTTATTAAAAATTTTGCTAGTTTTACTCTTTGATCGAAATTAGTAGCATATAAAATATTTACTAGAAAGTCATTGTAATATTCATTAGTGTTCATTTTTCTAAATCCCTCCATTGTTTCTTTACCTGGATAAAATGACGTTTTGATTCATCTGAATATTCGTTAAATTCAGTAATACAGCGATCTTTGTATGATTTTTTAATTTTCATGATAATTCAGTATAATTAAAAAATCCATAATCACGGTGTGAATTTTGATCTTTTCCGTATTCTTTAGGGTTTTCTTTTTCCATCTTTTCATATGTGGTTTTTCTCACTAGTGAAAATTCACAGTTTAGATCATGAGTAAAAGAATAATTTCCACCAGATCGGTTATAATGCCAGTTATGGTTTTTATCTTGTCGCATAAATTCAGGTATGAAGATATTATTTAGTTTTCCATTTTTTACATACCAGGCTTTGTATTTTCCATGATTGCCGTTATAATCTGATCTAATATCGCCTAGTGTTTGAATATAGATCATAGAATGATAAGGTAAGCTATGAAGCTCTAAGCAACCCTCACAAGAAGATTTTAAAAGGCTTAATTCATGCCATATTTTTTCATTTTTGTTTGCTATCTGTTCTATATTTGGATCAAATTTTGATTTATCAAATTCAAAATAATGATTTATGTATTTTTTTTCAAAGTGTTCATTAAAGAATTTATCAATTAATTCGGTCATTTTTTGCAAGGCTTTTTTATTTTTTGATAGTGCATGAAAATCAAAATATCGTTTATTGGAAAATTCCTTTTTTAATTCCTTAATATCCTTTAACAGTTCTTTAGGATAAACTAAAATTAATTCTTCTCGAATCATGTGTTATAGTACAGTACTGTATTATTTAAAACTTTGTATTTAAAAAAAAAGAGGGATTTTAATATTTTCCTGGTTTTTTAAGACCATATATTAAAATCGCTTTGGTTTGTTTGTTCACAGAAACAGTTTACACACATGAAGTCTAATTCCTTTTTATAGCGTTCTTCGTCATGTGATGTATATTTATGACATTCTGAGCATTGATTGTATATTGGTACTGGTTCGATTTCATCTACTACGATTATACAACCACTCATGCCTTTATCATGCTCGTTTTTGGCGTTTTGATATTTCTCAATATCTCCTCGCCTGTTTCCGTGTTTATCCGTTGTAACTTCTGGGTGTACCCATTCACAAAGTCTATATTTTGCGATTCTCATTGGTTTTGTAATAGGATTTAAGTCTAGTTCGCCATCTAAGGAGAAAAAGAATAATCGTATTGGTTCGCTTATTTC
>Ga0080013_1004885_pt1 | contig 12900 bp, 20 predicted proteins | sample ETNvirenome_6_85_FD_69236 | JGI IMG/M metagenome (GOLD analysis project Ga0080013, IMG submission 69236) | Marine viral communities from the Pacific Ocean - ETNP_6_85 (SPADES assembly) (version 2) | ecosystem: Environmental > Aquatic > Marine > Oceanic | place: Pacific Ocean | collected 2013-06-19 | reverse complement strand
TTTCCGGTCTGTTCTTCGGCTGTTTTTTTCTTTTTTGCCATTTGTAACTCCTGTTTGTTTGTTATTTATAAAGCTTTCAAGTCTTTTTCAAGCTGTTCCCATTCGGCTTGTTGCTCTTGTATACTTGCAACATCTGATTTGCATCGGTCTACTTCATGTTTCACATCTGAAAGTGAATAAGCCCTCACAGAGTCATCTTTAGCTTCGCCAGTCTGAGCATCATAACACTTACAAACCACTTGCAGTTCTTCGTGTGATTCTTCTGCTTGAGCGTGACGGACAACTTTTCCATCATCATCATGTACTTCGCTTTCAGCAGCTCGGTCAACGACTTTCTGCTTTCTGACAGATACTTTACTTGCCGATTTTAATGCTTTATAATTATGCATTTTATTCTCCTGTTAATTATTTAAGTTTCTCTTCTAACTCTTCTACTTTCGCAGAAAGTTGTTTTATTGCATTTACCATTGCCCATATCATAGATTCATTGTTAGCAGACATCCATCCTTCTTCATTAGTGCGAATCATTTCTGGCAAAGCTTCGATTGCCTCTTGAGCAACAACACCTTGTCGAACTTTATCTGGTGTAAATCCAAATGGATTATCATCTTTAAATTGAAATTGTCTTATACGCAACTTGTTAATCGCATCAAGTCCAACATTCCAATCTTCTATATTTCTTTTTAATCTTTCATCAGATACCTGTGACCACGCATTACCATCATCACCCATATAAACATCTGTACAACTTGAGTTGCCAATGATTGCAGTATTGTTTCCTACCCCTGTTTGATTATAACCTATAACTACTTGATTGACACCACCAACGATGTTTGCATCAGTACGACCCCCTACAAAAACATTTTGATAACCAGTAGTAGTAGCGTCTCCAGATAAAACACCAATCATAACATTAGAATCTCCGTTATCAAGAACATTACCAGCTCCATAACCTATACAAGTATTTTCTGAACAAGCATCCATTGCTCCATTCATAGCATAATTGCCGATGGCTACATTAGTATGTGATGTTGTATTAGCCCAAGTATTACTGCCACAAGCGTATCCCATAAATATATTATCATTTCCTGCTATACCTCCCATGCCATCGCCAGTATAATTACCAATACATATATTCCTATCAGAGCCTCCATTATCCATGTTTTTCATAGCATTAAAACCAATAGCAATATTCTCTGTTTCGCCACTATTAGCAGCATCCATAGCTTCATAACCAATGGCAATATTTCGAGCACCATCAGTTTGAGCAGCTTGAGCACTCTTACCGATAGCGATGTTCCCAGTACCAGATGTGGGGGCTATGAGTGCATCTCCTCCGATTGCTATAGTGTTATCAGCTCCAGAATCCATATTTCCACTGCCACCAGCTCCCTGTCCAATTAATATTGCAAAATCTACATCTGTTGTTGCGGCTCCAGCTCCCTGACCCAAAAACACGTTATAATCGCCTGTGGTTATTGAATCGCCAGCACCCATACCAACAGCAACATTATTAGTACCATCAGTGATAGACAACAACGCATTCTGACCTACACCTGTGTTACCGCTGTTGCTCTGTCCACTTGCTCCTTGACCTGCCTTAAAACCAACCCAAGTATTATTTTGACCAGTTACATTATAAAAACCAGTATCCTTACCGACTCCTGTATTACCAGTCGTTTCATTATCAGCATCAGAATTTTGAGAACCTAATGCATCAACCCCTACAGCAGTAGTTTCATCTCCAACATCTTCTACTTTCAGTGCACCTTTTCCAATGATAGTATTATATCTTCCCTTAGTAATTGCTACACCAGTTTGATACCCAATAGCTGTATTATAATCCCCAGAAGTCAATGCGCTCAATGATTCAGTGCCAATAGCAGTATTGGCTAAAGCACCATCCATTGCGGCATCCATTGTATTATTACCAACAGCAACATTAAAATTTGAAGCCACATCCGTCCAAGTTCCAGAAGCCGATGAAAATCCAATGAATGTATTGTCACTTGAAGCAAGGCTTGTACTACCAGCATTTGTATCTTTCATTGCTCCAGTACCAATGGCAATATTATAACCTCCTGTAGTATGAGTTAATAGTGCATCAGCTCCGATGGCTATATTATGGTCTGCGGAAGTCATGGCATTACCTGCATAATCTCCAATCAGTACATTATCTGTACCGCCACTTAATCCAGCCGCTCCTGCTAAAAATCCAAATACTGTATTGTCAGTACCACTATCATTATTCGAGAGGCTGATGCGGGAGTTGGCATCGAGTTTCATTCTTGTCGTATTATCCGTACTTAATTCGATATTTTCAGAACCTGATGTATCATCGCATTTTACCATATAATTTTCACCACTATCTAAAAATCCTATAGTTTCTCCGTTAGCATAGATATAACCATCTACATTCCCACCGCTATCCACAAACTTTATACCTGTATTAGCTCCAGAACCTTTAATTAATAAAGAAGTATTATAAGCACCACCATGAATTTCTAATTTAGCGACTGTAGGTACTCCTCCAATTCCGACATTATCAGTAGTTGCACCTGATTCTAAATATAATCCTGTAGCTTGTACATCACCACTATCATCCATTAACTCAATATTAGTGCCTGTCTGGCTATAAGTATCAGCTCTCTTTACGAGGTCTTGATACGATGCGGCTATGCTTTGCCCTTTTAATGTTGCCATTTCTTATCTCCTTTCCATGAGATTTTATACACGGCTATTCCGTGCGGTTTTAGTCAATGAAGTCCCACATACGATCTTCATCTTCAAATTTTGTCAGGATTGCATCCCAATCCTTGTGTATCAAATACTCCGGCATCATAGCGGTCAAACCTTCAGAGGTTTCTCCTACCATATCTGCAAAAGTTAATTTCATCGCTTGAGTAATAGATGCGGAAGATCCGCCTTGATCTATGGCCCAGAGTTTTAACATTTTATTCAACCCCCCTGAATAACCGAGAGCCTCAAGCCCTGCTCTCATCGCATCGTTGACACTTTTAGCCGTAGAAGTCCCTGCTACATCAAGCCAATACTCTTTCCACAATTCGTTTAAATTTCTTTTTGATCCGATTGCCATTATTTAGCCTTCTTCTTTTTTTTCTTCTTTGACTTGACTTCATTACCATCAGCATCGCATTCCTTAAATCTTTCACTTAAAGAATCTAAATCGTGCCTGGATTGGTCAAATGCAAATACACTTCCATCTTCTTTCTTAAAATACATTTCTTTCCTCCTAATAGGGCGGAGTTTCCCCCGCCCACAATTAGTTTTAAACAGTGATCAACTCACGTCTGTGAGCATATAGACACCAAAAGCATCTTTGATTTCTATAACACCACATTTTACTGATGCAACGTATTCAGTATGCTGATAGCTTGCATCTCTTTGTGATTCGATACTCATCAAACCAGCAGAAGAAATACCAAGACCTAAAGCACCTTTAGCGAACATACCTGCTGGGCAATCGTTGTTACCATCTTCAGTTACTTCTTCAGAATAGTATAGATTGATTCCACCAAGTTTTCCCACATAACCGTTCTCAAGCATTTGAGCTGATACAGGGTTATCTGCGAATGTTCCGCTTGAACTTGCAACGATCAAACCTTGAATACCTTTAGCACCCCAGATTTGTTTGCTATTTCCAACGTATGAAAATGCACCGGGAGCACCCGAGCTATTCAAAAGTCTTGCACCTTCAAAGAATTGGTCTAAAGTCAGAGCCGTTCCAGCAGAGCCAGAGGTCTGCGAGAAGCCTGCTATTAGATCAGTAAGAAGATCGTCAACTTTTAATGCACAAGCGTGACCGAGGGTTAAGCCTACGTCGCCTGTGAGGTCCATTGCACTACCAAGTACCGCCAGATCAGAAATATCAGAACGAACAACATAGTTCCCTATTGTTGCTGTTTTAGCCGTTGAGGCCACAGCAATAGATGATCTTTCCGAACCTTCAGACAGTGATGTTACATCAGACGAAGCCTTTGCTGTATATTCAACAAAGGTAACTGATGCAGCACCAGCCGGGGCGGATGCGGTAGTAACAAGAGGAGACATCACATTCGCTTTTTTGAATTGATGTATAGCTTCAGCCTGTATAACGTCATTAGCACTGACGGAATAAGAACCGAAACTGGATTTTTGTGTTACAGCCATTATTTATTAACTCCTGTTCAGGATTGAGTAAATAGCTTGTTCCATACACCACTCTTTACGTCCCTATGCTTTGCATAACCCTCCGGGTCTTTAACTGCAAATTCAGCTAATGAATCATAGCCCCCAAATTGATCAGGCATTTCATTGCTTACTTTAGCAGGGGAAACGTGTTGAGTCAGTTCTGAAACAATAGATTCTAATGTCTCAATGTCCTGAACTTTTTGAAATTTTTCACGTTTATCTTCAGGCAGCTGTCCTATTAACGCTTCTCGGCGTGCTACCTTATATGTCTCGAGTTCTTCCTTGTATGGCAAAGCATCGTCCCTTTCAGAACGGAGTCGGGTAATCAGTTCATCCTTTTCCCCTTCGGCTATCATCAAATCTTCCTGCCGTTTCTTATCTGCTTTTGCCGTTGATTCAAGTTTGTCCTCCAAAGACCTCATCTTTTTGTTGACCTCTTGGAATCGTGCATAAGGCACGGAGTCAACTTCCATTTTAACGTCCTGTTTGACTTCAGGCTCTTTAACGTCAGCCACGACTTTTTCTTCACTCACTTTTACCTCTATTCGAGTTGAAGATGGCATCCCATTTCTCTTGCGATATGTGGGAGAATGTTGACCGGGGATTGTCACCGTGTGGTATACTCTCCTGCCCTGCTAACATCCGAAAGCCATCCTCTCTATTGATTACCTCCTTACCATCCCATAAATAAACTTGCTCCCCATCCTTCTTTATTGCCGTTGAAATTCGACCAGAAGGATCAGGATTGTCCATAAACGGTAGATCGGTAGGAGTCTTATCCACTGATTCAATATCAGTCTTTTTAAGTTTTTTGCTCATCCAATTTTTATATCTATTGATTCACGAGCATACTTTTCCACGTTCTTGCTAATATGCCCCATTAAAGTCTTTTCGATTTCATCTGTATTGGTTGTAGAAAGTCCATATATATCTCTGCCCCTTTTAGCATTACCCTCTACTTTTAAACCATCCCTGAAGACTATATCTACTCCCTGCTTGGTTGGGCTTTGTGCTGATATAGAATTAAGCATAGTGCTTGTCAATCTTAAATTCGGTGGGCTGGTTTGTCTTGATGCTGATACACCTTTAGATGATGCCTTACCAGCGGCTTTCTTTTCAGCGTAATCAGGTGAATATGGTTTAAATGTTTTGTCATTCTTATCCTTGCCCTCATCTGAATTTTTTACAATCCGAGTTGCAGCACGTCCCCCAACTTTCTTCCAAACCGCTTGAGGTATTTCAATCATAGCAGATGCCTTCATCCACCTAATATCCTTGTTAAACCATCAGTGTATTGTTGCCCTGTTATCTTTTTAGAAGAACGCAGTTTTGACAATGTGGAGTATTTTTCTAATTGCCCTTTATTTAAATCAGATGTTCTAAAGTTCTTATACTTTTTAGGCAGTCCCTTACCACTTTTGTATGTTGTTTCTTTAACTATATTTGGGCTATCTATCACCATCCAACTATGTCTACAATTAAAACCACCCCTATCTCCAAATGGAGTATTTGATGATGAAACTTCTGCCTCTGTATACCCCTTCGCTGGTTCATTTAGTATTGTATTTAAACATTCGTCTCTTGTTACCTCATCCATCGGACCAACGTAAGTCCATCTAACATCCTCACCCTCAAATACTTTATGCCTTGCTATATCATCAAACTTTCTAAACCCATCATGCACAGCTACGTTTAATTGATGTGTTTCAAGATTAACCGTACCAGCTAATCGAGATACAATAGCAGAAGGACTTTCACCCGCAACAATACCGCTAAACAATCCCTCTGTTAAGTTGTTAGCAAAGGCATTAGCATTGCCCAGTAAAGCTCTTGTATCTAACTCCTGTAATAGTTCTAATTGTTCAACAGTTGCACCTTTAACCATCCTAATACCTCGATCACGAGCCTCTTTTACAATAGATGATAATTGCCCTTCATACGCATCCATAAGCCCATTAACAGCTTCTTCATATCCTCGGTCTAATAATTCCTGAAAGAAATTCAATTCTCTGATTACTGTAATAAGTTCCGTATCACTTAAACTATCCAATCTTTGAGCAATCTTATTTAGATCAGCAAACAAAGCTGTTTCCAACTTCCCTATCTGACTTGCGAATGTTTCTACAGGATCAGGCATTTAATAGTCTCTCAATAGTTCCCTGTGGCTTCTGTGCTTCCGCTTCTACCTTCTTGCTCTCATCGACTTTGTTTAGCTTTGATTCCAGGTCTTCATCCGATATGTCTGGATTGAAGTGCCTGACTAAATCCTCCCTTGACATTAATCCCTTTGCAAGTTTCCAATCGAGTTCTGCACGTTCTTCTTGAGGGCTTTTAGGGAACTCCACCTCGGCAAAGTCTACCGCATAATTCTCTCCCAAATCCTTCCCGGTATGAGCCTTCCATACTTCACGATCTACTTCATATCTATCGTGTTCCCATTCTCTCCATGTAGGTATATCACTAATCCGAGCCTCAAGATTCTCAATCTCCATTAGCCTTAACGCCTCGCCACTCGCTGGATTACCTGAATCATCCCACTTGATTCTTAAATGATGGTTAATAGCAGTCTGATTAGCTATTGCTTTAGCCGCTTCAATCATCTGAATTAAGTTGCCCGGCGTTCCTTTGAAATTAAAATCTGCACCCTCGCCCAATACCATTACCTTGTCAATGCCCAATTTGATCTGACTTGCTTCGTCTATGCCCGAGATCACAGGCTGCCCAAAAGCAAATCGAGTAGCTAATGCTATCTCTGTATATGCTATCCCTAAATGAACTGCACATCTTACAACGTCGTAAGCGTTTGTATTATACGATACAAAGGAAATCGGTAGATTCTCATACGGAGATATGTTATCATCATTGACAGATAGAATCTTTCCACCCTGTGTAAACTTAAAGTGTTTCCCAGGCTGTCCATCTCTTGCCTCTGAAAAGAAAACAAACATACGATTATATCTGTTGTCCCTTCCTACTTCATAACTAACACCAAACGGTTCAGATTCCCCTTCGATATAATACTTCTTACAGAATGGGATAATATCATACTCCAACCTTTGATGCCGTTCATTGAACTTGGTACGCAAGGCCATATCGCCTGTCAACCAAGCTAATTCAGCAAACTCCCTAACCTTGCGATCTAATCCATACGCCGCATTACTATAGTCTTCATTCACTTCCCCATTGATCATTCGCTTGGGACTTTGCTTATATAACATCATCCTTGCCCTTGCAAAGCGAGGAACTACACGCTGCGGAAAGCTGGGGATCTGTTCAAGCGTTGAAGATGAAAACCACTTGTCTATATGCTGATCTACATCATTATGATAATAGAAGTCTAAAGCAGTCTGCTTACTTGCTGTTTCTCTTTTTAATGTTTGGTCATAAGCATCTTGTACTGATTTGACAATCATGTCCGTTGAATATTCGGGGATTACTACTGTATTAACACTACGCATTATAAAAATCCTTGTATCTTTCAATATATTGTTGAGTTAATCCCTCTATCTGTTTTTTCATTTCCCTCTCAATGATCTTCTTTTCTTTCTTACTTAAATAATTACCAAGCATCCACAGCCCAATAAAGAACCCATTCACAGCCAATGATATGCCGAAAATCAATTCCATTGTACTGATGTTGCAGTTCTTCTTCGTGCAGGGAATAGCCGATTGATACCATATCCGATTGCATCACTCGCATGAGATTGAGTGCTGTCTCGCTTATCTATGTCGTTTCCATGCCATACGTTCCGTTCAAAGTCCATGATAAGATTCGGGCATTTCTCACAAGAGAAGTTGCCATCACGGATCAGCTTATTAACAGAGTTCACACGTTCCCTTACTGGTGGGTTTGCCCTCGGTGCTGATATAGTATAACCATGATGGTCTCTTATTATCTGATGATCTGATGCAACTGCTGAAGAACGCCTTGCAGATCCCGAGCTATCCGGGAATATCTTGGCTTCCGGGTATCGCTTCACTAACTCCTCGACCATATCATAGGTTGTTGCATTCTTTAGTCTTACCTCATCGAACACGTGTATCCAGTTCGGGCCTATGTAAAATATCTCTGAACTCATAGCATCTACATTAAAATCCATAGAGATTCCAATAGGTAGGTTCTCATTCTTTAGGTCTGGCCGTTCAATCACGTGCTTCTGTCTGTCGAAATCCTTATACACACGCCCTTGAGTTAGATTAACAAACTTCCCATGCACATAAGCTTCGATCTGTTCTTCTGAATAGGCTTGTAATAGACTTTGCTTGTAATCGTCAGGAAGATATGGATTATCTAACGTGGAAGCCTGAATAATGCCTATATCCATATCAGGATCATTAGCAATAACCCATCCCCAATTCAATGACTCCGGTGTTCCTGTAAGATATATCTGTGACTTCTTGGCTTCAGGATGACGTACACGAGCAATCATCTGTTCAAACACTTCACGCTTTTGGATGAACGGCTCATCTATAACCGCCCATCCAATGTTCGGTCCACGTAATGAATCAGGCTTATCCCCAGACCCGAGCCATATCTTACCTCCCCAATTATGGAAGATGAACTCGCCTCGTTGTTGGTTGTATGTATAATCAATCCCAGCACGATTACATAGCTCCTTCAGCGTTATAATGATCGTCTTGGTGGCTAACTGATGTGAAGGAGACACGTATACCCCCGGGACAGGACTGTTTAAATAACTCATGTACAGGGATTTCAACGCCCCGATATAAGTCTTGCCCGATCCGTAGCCGCCAATCAACAGGACAATTCGATTGGACATATCCCAGAATTGCCGCTGATGTTTGAGCATCTTGTCTTTTTTTATACGAAAGATCACTCAATGATTATCTCGTCTTTTGTCACGTGCTGCTCGACTCGTTCTAATGCCCGACCCTCCGTACGGTCTATTATTCTATCAAAAGCATTGAAGAAATCTTTAGCATTTCCTGTTCTGGCGATAGTAATCATCCTCTCCGCTATTGCCTCCCTTACTGTTCTATCTTCATGTGAAGCATCTAAAAGCTCATTAAATATATCAGATATGGCGTTCTTTCTACCGTTTGGATTGCCTGATTGCCCAGGTTTAAACCCATGACTGTGTCCCTCTTTGAAAGTCCCATTGGGGTTTCTACCCGCCATTGATACCCCATTGCTTTCAGTGGGATTAGACATCAAGTTCTACCAATGCCATCATTAGAGCTTTATTTATTTTGTCGAACAATTCCTTCACCTTATCAGAGTCAATCTCATATACATCGAACTCTAACCTCCAATTACCGGTAGTTTTTAAGTTCTTTATACCAACGAGTTCAACCGTTAATGCGTTTTCTTTCAATAATCCATCCCGGAATGAAATTGAGTTGTTTTTTCTTGTTGCCGCCCCTGTAAGTCGATTTAATTGGGTTTTGGCGGTTTGAGGAAAACAACTAACCCCTCTACCTTTTTAGTGCAGTCAAACGGCTGTTTTATAAGTAACTAATACATTTTTTTTATTTTATCTTGTATTTTATCCCAATTTTGCGAAATTGAGGATTGGGAAACTTCGAAAACATCAGATATTTCCTGCTGTGTATAACCACAAAATATCATTCGTGCGATTATCCTTTCAGGAAAAGTGATATTTTTTTTAATAAAATGCCATTCTAAATCCCAATGGTCATCTTCGACTAATAGTGCGTTCAGTAGATCGCTTCTAAAGTCGTTAGGTTTGGATTCTGATTCTGCTTTTTGGAAATCCACAGAGATTACTCTGCGGTTTGAGATTGATCTTGCCATAATTAACCCTTGTAGTTTTCTATAATAACAAGGATTCCACCGCAAGAACGGTTTATAAATTACTGTATATTCACATATTGTTTAGTTTAACTATCTGCAAAATTTACCCATGATAGTTTTCTAAAATATAGACCATTTTCTCCATAGCCCTGTCATAATAAGATTCAACAGAGCTTCTTTTAATGCCGAAGTTTTGAGCAATATGCTTAAAGTCTCTTATGCCTAAATCATAGAAGGCATCAAACACTTCATTTTCTCGCCTGGAAAACTTTTGCCACGATCTCCTCCCTGCGACAAAGGCTTTCATCATTTCACACTCCCACTCTTTCCTTTTTATTTGATCTTGATAGTCCTCTTTCATCTCCCCGCACATCGGGCATGGTTGATTCATTTGATACCTTTGGTTTGTGGTGGAATATCCTCTCCCAGTTCTTATCGAATTTTTCTTTATTTACAGGGCGTGGTTTGTCGCCTTTACTCATAATCTACCCATTTAACACTTTTAAATATTGCTTTATGATTTACCCACCTTGCGAATTTCTTTTGGTATAAGTCTTCTTTATTGTAAGGCATTATATAGGGATTGCATCCGTAATTATGTAGTTTCATCACCCTGTGCATATCTTCTTCGGGTGTCGTATCAAATCCAATTAATACATAAAAACTCATTTGGTCAGGTTTAAGTCCATTATTAAAACATCTCTGGATCCCTTCATCAATCAGTTTTTCATCTTTAATCTTATCCCATGCGAAATGCACTCTTTTTGATTTCCCACTCATTGTTGAGAATCTTACACTTGCCAATGCCTTGGCCTGTTCATCTGTGATGATGCGGATGTTTAATCCCTGTGAAAAATTCACCTTTAAATTGTAGTCTTTAATCTCTTTCATCCGTTCTTTCCATTGTGGATTCCCAAAAAAATCATTATCTAGCAGTACCACAAAGTCAGAATCTCTATTTGTCCAAATTTCATCAATCGTATTATATGGTTTCGGTCTGCCTTCCTTTTCCGGCACAATACAAAATTTGCAATTAAACCGACATCCTCTCATTGTAAATCCGATGGAATACTTGTATTTATAAAGCGAATAATCAGGGGTAACGTATTCAAATTTTGACGGCAGAGTTGAAGATAGGTCCCACCCAGTTCCGCCGATCGTCATTCTTTCGGGAATAAGCATTGATCCGTCTGAAAAGTTGAACACCTTACTTGCGTAGACTTTATCATAAGTATCCAACCAAAGCGGATTATATAATTCCACTTTATTGCCTTGTGATTTATGCCATTGAGATATTTTCATCAAAGCGAGGTTTGGGATTTTAGAATCAACATCATAGATACCAATTTTCATGCTTTTCTAATTAACCCCCAGAAAATATCCAATAACAATCCCGGCCACCACACCAGCCAATGCTCCTTTTCTCATTCCACGTAGGTACATTTTCCGCCCCATGTAGAAGGCTTTTGCTTTATATTCTTTTTCAGAGATCATTTTCTTTATCTATAGCTTCCCATTTAATCTTCTTTTGGGTTGGATTTTTATCTACCCTTGATCGTGATGGCCTATTCCAACTACCGCCACCAGTTTGTCCAATCAGTTTCCATCCTGCACCTTTTAAGCTTGAACCGTTTTCTGTATCAAGTGTGTATGTTATCATTTTTTTGTATCCTAACGCTCTCCCAGCTCTCCAAGCTGTGGCATACAACATTGAACAGGCGTTTTTCGTCCCATCAGTGCAGCATCTTGTAACTTCCAAAGTCCATCCGTTATCCAGATGTCTCGCCACAGGTCTTCCGACCGTAATGACACCAACAACCTTTTTACCATCATTAACAGCGATGCCATATTTCCAGCCCTGTGGTGGGAGGTGATGTCTATGATGTTGTTTAATAAATTCATTTGATTCTTTTAATGTTATAGGTTGAAGTTCTAATGCCATTGTCTGAATTCACATCCGGTCCTCTTTAGCCATCGCATCCCAATCCGGCTCCGGCATATCCAAATCAGCACCGCAGTCTTCACAGGTATAGGATTCACCTACATTAGTATCCTTTTCTTCTGGCTGATAGTGTTTATTCAGATGCTCACAGCATTCTTCACACTGTTCTTCCTCCATCCCACAGTTTATTCGCAAAACTGGCACCTCTTCTTTTTTAATCCTCTCCGGGGAAAGTCTTCATGGAGAATAGACACCTTTTTCCCTGACACAGGATGTACTTCCAATGTCCATACGAAGTTGCATAGATCACACAGGAATGGTTTAGTTGCCCGGATGTATCTTTCACTTTGCCTTTGTTTCTCCAGAGCTAATTTGGTATCTCCATGTAAAATAACTGATTGAGTACAGCTATACCACCACCATCCATTTTCCAGATCGTGGAAATTCTTCGAATCTTTTTCTTCATCGTAAAGAGTCATCTTCCATTAAGTACCCGAAAAAGTTCAGCGATTGATACATCAGAAAGCCTTTCTAGCTGACGATAAAACTCTTTCTTAAAGTATTTCTTTAGTTCCTTTATCATCATTTCTCTATCACTCATCAGAATACCTTTTTCATTTGGTGTAATTCCAGCAGATGACAAAAGGCCTCATAACCTTTATCTAGCACTTCCCGGTTCAGCATATTGTGTTCAAAGTTTCCGGTTTCTTTGTCCAGGCGGATCACTATTGCATGGTCCACTTTGGCTTTAGGCTGAATCTCTTCGTACATATAGGCATAGGCAGCCAGTTGAATTTTGTGTTCTGGGTAAGTGAATCGACTGGTTTTAATATCTGCAATCACTAGCCTGTTGCCAACCTTGCCCAGAATATCTATCTGACCGCCTACACGCATTTTTTCACTGACCATAGTCAGTTCGCTTAATATGATTTTGAAATCAGTCTGTTCTTCCCATTCCAGAAAGGCACTGAAACTTCTCTCTGCTCTTTTT
>Ga0080013_1004884_pt1 | contig 12900 bp, 15 predicted proteins | sample ETNvirenome_6_85_FD_69236 | JGI IMG/M metagenome (GOLD analysis project Ga0080013, IMG submission 69236) | Marine viral communities from the Pacific Ocean - ETNP_6_85 (SPADES assembly) (version 2) | ecosystem: Environmental > Aquatic > Marine > Oceanic | place: Pacific Ocean | collected 2013-06-19 | reverse complement strand
CCACTCCTCTACATATCAGCTTGATTTTATTCTTTCGGTTTTACTCTTCCCAACATTCCTGTGGAGCTATACTTCTCCGGGTTTGCTTCCCGTATCTTCTCGCGGATGACAAAATCCATGATCTCAATACCTTCATCCCCGTAAAGCTTTTTAATATGTTCTCTATTCTTTTTATATTCCTTGTACGCTTCACTTCCTTTTGCTGCGTTGGGGTCCTGATGCTTCAATCTAGTCATGGTGTCATAGATTACTGCCCTGTCGTATAGTTTCTCCCTCTTCTCACCGGGTGGCTTATACCGGAGTGTCCCTGTCGTGAAGGATTTTGTCCTCTCGAGATATTTATCTCTATGGCCAAGCACAACAAGCGCCCTGGCTTGATTGACGCGGTAAGGCGGGAGCCCTTGCTCTATAAGGAATGTGCTAACTTTCGTTAGCTCTGCGTCCGACAACGTATCGAGCGTTTCGAGTGATATCTCGCGGTTATTTGTCGTACCGTCATCTTCTGTGATTTCCACTACGACATAAGCACCCTTATATTCAGGTGTCCCCTCGAGTTCGTAGGCCAGGACTTGGTTATCGAAGAGCAAATCCTTCCGCATAACAAGATCGCCCTGTAGAAAGTCCATGTATTTCCTGCGTTGAGCATTAGTAGGCTCCGCATGTTTCCCCTCCTTACCCCGTGAGATATTACTTGCTCTTACCTTTTCCATCCCCAATATCACGGCCTCTTCAAATTTAGCTTCTTTATCCTTCTTGCCCTCTCCAATTTTATCCCTCGCTATCCTCAGTGCTATTTGCTCCTTGGGGGTCCTGAGTTCTCGCGGTAGTTCGGGCGGGGTGGGTCGTGACTCCTTTTGGATCATAGACAGGACTCTGTTGACTTCAAAAACATCCTCGGCAATTTCGCTGTACCTACTAGGGGTTATTTTCTTCCCGGTACTCTCCTCTTCATCCAGGACTTTCCCATTCAATTCATTATGCAGAGCCCACCCGATATGCTCGTTCTCAGGGAGGGTCAACTTCCTGGATCTCATAAAACCAGCGCGTATATCCTCCCGAGTAAGAAAACTCTCGAGAGGTTCGTTATCCTTTTGGCGCATGGCTGTCTGTAGATTGATGAACTTCTCCAGGTTGGCCTTCGTCAGTTTTTTACGATATTTAGTATTGAGTGACAGGTTCAAGAACTTCGTTCTCGTATCCTTTGATGACAACATCTTGGACAACTCGTTATACGCATCCATCTCTACTTTCTTAGTAGGATCAGGGATCTCATCTCTTGAGTAAAACGCTTCCTTTAACTCCTCAATGTTCTTAGAGCCACCAGGTTGACTAGCTATGAGTGAGAGAGCCTTCTCATCTACCTTAGCCCACTCAGAAACCTGGTATTCCCCGGCTTCGTTCCTTTCATAGATTTGTTGGTTCACTAGCACCTGCGCGGCCCTAAGGTTAGCCGCATCGGCAGCTTGCTCCCCGTCAACCCGTGTTTTGAAGTGACGGCGCGCTAGGTCCTGTAGTTCGGGATCTTCTATAGCCGAAAGCAGATCTTCAGCAGTGACTGAAGAAGTATCGCCTGTAGTTCGGGATCTTCTGAAGATACCTTCTCCTATTTGCTGGCCTTCAACTTTTAATGCCTTGGATGAAATATCCTGCTCCAGTTGAGAGGTATCGCCTGTGATTTCATCCTTCCACTTTTTCAGATAATCCCGCGCAGACGCGATGTCCTGATTATTAATGAACCCCTGGATCGTATTAGTGTGGATAGCCGAAACCGCGGTCTTCTGCTTGAATAATGCTTCGTTTTCCGCCCACGCACCCTCAAAGGTCATTGCTGCCGCGCGACTTACAATGCTTGATTTTGCTTCCTCCCGAGTTTCCTCGTCATACACATTCATACTCGCCCTCGCTATATCCAGGTCCATAGCCGCTGTACCATTGGCTACAAGTGATTTGTGCCGCTCCGATTCTTCATGGGCGAATATCGCTTTAAGATGAGCAGGCCGCATCCTGGCGCGCAAGGAATCCACAGCAACTTTCTGCCGTTCATCCATAGTGAGGTAATGAGCGTGGTAAGCCTCGATTGCCGGAGTGCTGTGACCTCCTTCAGGGACGGTAAAATTGCTATCCCAGAACTCCTCTGCTTTCCCGCCAAGACCGATCGCTTTATCCAGACGGTGTTTCTGGGCCATGAGAACTTGCTCCATCTGGATATTCTTAATGGCGTTCTCTGCTTTGGTGACTGCGTCCAGGTCAAGTTGATTCTGACGCTTGACCACATAGTCTGTTATTTCTTCCGCAGTTTTCCCTAGACTTTGCAACTGGCGCACTTCCGGACCAGCCAGTATTTCCGGAGTAACTGACCCGGTATACTTCGGGCTCTGGAGAGGACTGAGTGTCTGCGTGGTTTCTCTTACCTCGGTTATTTTCGGCACAGGTTAAACTCCTAGAGCAGTTTTTAGCATCGCGGTGCGTGACATACTGGAATCCGCTTTCCGCCACGCGAGGTATGACATCCCGGATCGCGCGGCACTGGACAGTAGTGTGCTGGCAAAATCAAACCCAGGACTGATGCTCTTAGCCCGCTGACCAAATAAACCGGCATCCCCCTCGGCATTGAACTTGGCGACCTTCATACCGAAAATCGCGCGCTCCTCTTTCTGTTTTAGTGTCCCAAGATCGGCGACTTTTACGATATCGGTACTGGTCAGTATATCCAGGGGCGTCCCTCCCCCGATCAGGATATTTTTGCCTGCCCATTCCGTGTTCTGTCTTTTCATTATCTGCGCGTACTTCCGGCGCAGGGCATCACGCTCACGCTTACTCAACATCTTCTGGTCTTTTATCTTGAGTTCTTCGATCTCTGCGTTACGCCGTGAGAGGGCCGCCTTGTATGCATAGGCTTTCTTTTCCGCATCAGCGGTCTTATAAGCCCCCATCGCATCAAACAGCGCCTTACCCCCGGAAGCCAGGCCATACATCTGATCAAAACTCATATTGAACAAACCACCAACGGTCTGCCCCGTGCTTGTACTTCCCACTGTAGTTCCAAAGGACCCGAACCCTGTCAGGTTCATACTGGATGTCTGAAAGTCAGGTCCTGGTAATCCTCCGCCTAAACACATATCTTCCTCTCTTTCACGGCCATTACCCCGGTACTCCGGTAGCCTAGTCGTTTATATAGTTCTCCGGTCCTGTCGGCTTTAATTTCCGTACTCACACTCAGGACAATTACCTTTGCCCCTGTCGCGTACGCCCAGGCTTCAAATTTATTGAGTAACCGGACGATCATGGTCCCTCCCCGGTGATCCGGATGCACATAGACCACCAGGTCACTTGCCACCAGGTCACGTCCAAAGAAATGTTCCGTCACCATCCCCAGGATCATGCCCACGACCTTATTATCTTTCTCCGCCACGAACATTCCCCCTTGATCTGCAAGGAGAATCCCAAGCGGAACGAGTTTATCTTCATCCCAATCCAACCCCCTGAATCGCGGACTCTCCTTGTGCATCAACCCCCCCAACTCAATCATGGCAGGAATGTCATCGCGGTCACCTTGTCTTATTTTAAGCGCCAAGTTGCACCTCGAGGCTCATTGATAGGATCGTGATCGGAGTGGGATCAACTTGCCGGAGTGAAACCTGTCCACCCCGCGCCCAATCCGGTTTAAGAAGAATCTCAATCTCATCCGAGGTCATCTCGGTCGGCTCACCATAGGCTTCACTGGCCCTCTGGGCATACTCGACCAGGTGATCAAAGTCCGGCCCCACAAATATTCCGCGCGCTTTGTCCACCCGCATATACGCCTTGGACGCTGATTTGACCCGCCCCTGCCCAAGGGCTTCCACCTTGGCAAACACAACGGGCAGTGTCCGTATATCTGAGGTATAAGGCAAACCCGCATGAATCCTGGCAGCCGCCTGGGTAAGAGTGATCGACCCATCTGCCGCTACGGTCTGGGAAGGATGTACTGACCCATCTGCAAAAATCGCGACAGATTCACCGATCAAATGATGCAACCCATTGACCACGGTAATTTCTTTCCTGGCTACACCTCCGGATACATAGGCACTGTAGTCTGATCCATTAACAGCTACCGGGGTCACAGCCATATCATAGAGTTCAAATGTATTTGTCGTCTTACTCTTGACCGTATACCTGTTTCCATTCAGTTCCGTCATCCCGGTATTGATACCGAGCCCCGTCATCCCGGTGATCTGCACCACATCATCATTTGAAAACCCGTGAGCCGCGGCAGTTATGACTACAGGATTGGCCTGGGTGGCCGCGGTAATCGTCTGAGGATCATCATACGAAAGACCTGAGTCAACATGAAACGCATCCTGGATATCGGTAAATATCCTGGAGTGTAACCGTTCGATAAATCTACGGTTCACACCGTTGATCCTGCGTTGGACCACGGTGTAAAGCATTTTCTCTCCATTTGATTCCGGGATCACACAAACAGACTCAAAGTCCCCATCGGTATCATGTTGATGCCAACCCAGGACATCAGGCTTTTGTCCAGACAGGTAGGTCAGACCGATCAACCTCCCGTCCGACCGGACCGCCCAGACAATAGAGGAAGGAACACTCGAATAATCCCAATCACTGATCGTGTACCCGTCGAACAAATGCGGTGCAATGATAGAGATGTCCCTGGGTTTATACTTGTCCGTTTCAAAGGAGTAATTCATATCATAGACATGACCCCCTTGATTCGCGATAAACAGGATGGCATCACCGGACACAATCGGTCTACGCTCGGAAGACCCAACATAGCTCTGTGGTCGGAGGGCAATCGTGGTCGGCGTAAGCGCATCCGAATTCTCAGTAAACAATTTCCATTCTGTCGCCGAGGTGAATATGATTAGATCATCAAGTGGAACCAGATGTCTGATCCGGTTGAACTGCCTGGAGTCCAGGGAGAACTGGAGTGAATCATCATCCTGGGATGGAATAGATTTACTGAAGTTCGACCCTGCGCCGCTCCGACTCATCCAGGTGGTCTGCGGACTATTATCAGTTGCAGAAAACACCCGGCGCTGGTCATGGTATGAAACACTCGACGGGTAATCCCCGGTCCCGTTGAACGGCGTCTGGTTCTCCGGGGGAGAGGTCAATAGATCAGGATCAATGTTATCGTCATCGAATGTCAAGTCAGGCGTCTGTCCGATATAACCATGCACCCCGTTTTCATCCTTGTAGACGTTGTACCGAGCAGCCCCGGTTACCGCGCTCCATGTGATCGTATTATAATTACCGGAAGTGGTGAGATCATTGGTTGTGCTTACCTCGGATGAGGCGATGGACTCTTCCAGGATATTTGTTTCCAGAGCAGTTACGACATACTTATAAGTTGTGGATCCGGACCCTGATCCAGCGGAGGCACCAGGAGAAGTCGGGGCCGATATACTCGGCGCAAAAGTGATCGTAGAAAGATTCCAGTTAGTCGCCCCCAATCGCTTTAATTCCCTGGGCGAGTGATTAGGGTGAGTGAGTGACATCACGTCAGCCGATTGCTCATACTGTAAGGTAAATAGATCAGCCGTCGTATAAGGCGAAGTCACGGTATAGACCCTGGCAGAAGTCCCCGCGGAAGAATACGCCGTATAAGCGGATGAATTGATATCATTATCCTGAAGGTCAGTCAGTTCAAAAGTATTTGTAGTTTTGTTGGCTACCTTGAAATAGCGGCCATTGAGTTCCGTCATCCCTACAACCGCGGCGATATACACTTCTTCACCGTCCAAGTAACCATGACTTGTTGCGGTAACCACGCAGGGATCAGCCTGGGTTGCAGCCGAGATGGTCTTGGTGGCTTCCAGGACCGTGCTTCCCTCGGTATGCACACGTATATAGAGGTTGCCGAATTCCAGGCAGTACGCCTGATCGGTATTAAAAATAAATGGAACGATGCGGGTCTGAGATGATCCGCCATCCTTGATTTCCTTGATGAACTGGAAGCCTGAACGGTTGACTACCGGCCCGTGGACCAGGGGATAAAAATTAAGACACTTGGCAAGTCCGGTCTGGTAATGATTTAGATCGATGCGCCCAAGCATCTCCGGTGAAATTTCGCCTCCACCGAAAGAGCGTTGATGTATTCGTGCCATGTATTACCTAGCCGGCATTCCGGGCAGCGACGCCCGCCGGTTTAAATGTTTTTAGGTTTAAGTCTTTCTTGCTGATCTTGCTCGCATTGGCATCGATCGCCTTGGCTTTACCTGAAACCACGATGTATTGTTCGTAGGTAGCTTTCTTGATGTCCGGGTTTCGGGTAATAGGCAGCGATAAGTAGGACGCGAGCAGCCAGGACATCGCGTGGGTGAACACCGCAGGAAACTTTGTCGTGTCCGTGATCGATGTCGTGTACCATAGCTCTGCATCTTCTGTATCGCATAGCACGATCGTACCATGCGTTGAGTGACTTTCGATGGAGTATTTGATTGGGGTATCATACGATTCAGTTGTAAGCTGGCGAGCCACCAGGTAAGGGTTAGGTATGGTGTACCAGTAAGTCCACCCGGAAGGAGCAGTCCCTGAAATCTCCGCGAGCAACTGCCGGCGCTTGGCAAACCCCCAATCATATTCGGACAGGAGTTCATCCCTGGCAATCGGGTAAAACTTCTTACACTGCGCCGCCTCAGCACTCCCATCCGGCGGAGAGATTGAAGTGATCTCAGCCGCGTCCCCAATATGCCCCAGGGCCAGGTTGCAAATATCGACTACTGATGCCATTTACTTTCTCCGTTTGGATGTTTTCTTGGGCTGCTTCTCTTCCGGGGTGTCGTACTCAGGCATCCTGGGTATTGATTCTCCTACCGGTTCTTCCCAGGGATCCTTCCCGGTCATGTTTAAGTTGCCCCCCGCCCGCGTCCCTTGTACATTGGACGTTAGCGGCATAGCAGTTTTCCTTGGTGGCATGGGATCATCAACATTAATCATCCAGTTTCCACGGTCCGACTCGTTCTGAATCTCAAAGACATCGCCCGGTCGCCTGCGCTTCGCGCCATAGTATCCGAGTTCTTTCGCCTTAACCTTAATCACAAGTCACCTCGAGAATGAATATTAAAAGCAGGGCAGGGGCCTTGCGACCCCCGCACCCACAACTAACCTAGATAGCGTCAGCATAAGAAGCCCAACTGTATGCTTCCTGGTCAGATAGATAAGCATCTACCGTGATCGTTGGCGACGTACCCGCTAAAACATACTCAACCCCGATATACCTAAGTACACCTTCAGTTGGAACTGCCATTGAGAAGTTGTATCCTGCTACCAATGTTCCGGCAACAATCGCTCGACTTGACAAGACGGTTCCTAAAGTAGTCGCAGCACCTGTAGCAACGCCAAAGGTGTAAGTTTCATCACCGGTGGTGAAGTCAGCCGCGACGGTTACATTGAAATGAACCCACATGGGTTTACCCGCTCCAATCTGCCGCGTGGTGGTAAGATCCACTACATTAGTGCTATCCGCAGATGCAGTTAACGCTTGGGCAGAGGAGAATTCTAATCTTGAGTCTACACAAGACATAATTGATCTCCTTGTTTATAGAAATTTATATTAAAAGTATTCACCAATTTTAGCTGATGGTAGCTTCGTTGCTAAGCAGCGAATCGCACCGGCGGACCGGAATTCCATCAAAGCTCATAACGTGTTTGCCGCCAACCTGGTCCATCGTAAGATTGACATTGGTGGTGTTAGCAATCTGCCGGCGCAATGTAGAACGGACTCCACGGTTCATATAAAATGCCGGGCGACCGCTTGATGCATTCGGCAGCAGTTCAATAGCTTGTGCCATAAGGTCAGTAATGTCCGCTGAAGACCCGGTTTTATCTCCGGTCAACTCAGATTGATCGATGTTGCAGATACGAACAACGTATCTCCAATCACGAACTGAAAGACCACAATCCCATCGGTAATGGGAGCGATAGGCTTCCATGCGTCCTGAGTTGGAACCATCAGATGCGTCCTCCAACGTCACCTGGCCCTTGTCAGTAAACTGCAAGCCAGCCTTGGACCCCTTCGGATAAATACCATGAACGGTATTCTCGCCCCAGGAAATCAACCAAATAGAATTATTGTCAGCACCGGAACCACCGCCAGAGATAATATTATCCGCATTGGCAGGACCAGAGTTGTCATTAAACCGAGGAGCAAATCCCGTAAATTCTTCCGGGGCTGTCCCTTCATTCCCATACATCAAAGTCGCTGCAAATTCCTGGCTCATGCCTTCAATGTGGGCTTTGTCTTCCGTCATACGGAAGGCAGCCGTATTGCCATTGAGGTCAGCAAGAGCTTTATCAATTTCAGCGTAGGCTTCCAGCATACCGGTCGTGTCAGTGACCTGTACATTGGTTGCCTTGTTCGGTTGTACTCCGCCATACAGCTTACGCCAGGTCGGAGTCGGTAAACCGGTACGGATGGTCGTTCTGTGTCCGGTCGGAAGATTACCTTCCTTCCAGACCATGTCATCCAGGATCTCGTTGGTTTCATTTAGAATCTCAACGATGGTCGCTATCTTGCCGTCTGGATCAGTCGCTTTCGCGACATCGGCAAGAGTCGGATTCGTTACTGATAAAGTAGCCATTATTATTTCCTTTTTTTCAGTGTTATATTATTGGTTCATGCTCGGGTACATCACTTGAGCCGCAGTCTTCTTCTCCTCCCTGGGGCGCATATCGCCGGCCACAAAGTGGTCTTCGCTCAACGCCTTACCGATTCGATGAAAAACGCGGATCATCGCGGGGTGATTACCCCACCCGGATGCGTTCATAAGCACTTCGATCTCTGTCATTTGCTGACCCTTGGTTGGGCCTTCAGTTGACAGAATAGCTTTGCCTTCACTGTCTACTGCGGGTTGTGAGAAGGAATTCATTGCTTTCCTGGCTCCGGCCATGTTTTCTGATAGGGCGGATCCACCAAACTCCTTATCTGCCATAGCTTCACTAGCCCATCCCTGGCGTTGCGATTCCATCTGATCCTCGTAATTTGCCTTTTGTTTACCGAGGATCTCGAAATGTTTATCCACCATTTTCTGGGCCGTCGCCTGGTCGAGGTTCACATCTTGAAACAAACCGTCCAGGTCTGCTTTGACAGTGCCATCTATCTCGAACCCTTCAGGGACCGTGTAGGGCTCATACTGCGTTCCTACTTCTTTGCTTTCACCAGCCTCGCTTGATACTTGGCTTTCTTGGGTGTCTGCTGTTTCCGCCGTGGCTTCAGCCGGTGCGGATGTTTCCTGTTTTTCGTCTGACATAAAATTCTCCTTCGGTGCGGTTAAAAAAAAAAGCCCCAGCCAGACATTCACCGCTTGGGTGACACCTGACCGGGGCTTCCGTTGGAGTAGCTCCGTTACTTTACTCGCTCAATGAATGGGGTCCTGCTTAAAACTCGATCGATTGCTCCTTGTGTATTTTTTTAATTACGCCCTCATGGAAGTGCAGCACGATCCTGCCGCTGAACTTGGCCATGATATAACGCTTTACACACTCGATGATACGTTCCATTTATTCTTTTCTCAAATATTCAACGAACATCTTCTGGGCTAACTCTGGATCCGCTTCAGCAATCTCACTATAGATCCTGAGTCCAGCCTCACGCTTACCCATAGCTTTGTAAATCTCCACGTTGTTGGTCCCTGGGATTGCCTGGAACACACCATGGAACTCCACCAATCCCCTCATGTACCTCCGGCCATACGCTGTGGACAGAAGCTGCCTCAGATCATCCAACCGCTGATCTTTCTTTGACCTGACTTCCTCCTGTTTCTTTTTCCTGTAATCAGGATCGTAATCGCTCATAGTTGAGTGAACTGATCCGCTACGTTCTCAAGAGCGTTCCCATCCCCGACCTCAGTTTCACTGAGTGTCTTAGCCGCTGACGCTGCTTGCGGTAACGCGGCCATGGCTTCCGCCTGGGCTTGTTGCTGCGCCCTCTGCTGGCGAACCATCGCCACCTGGTCATTCCCTATGATCAAATCTGGCGGAATCCCAAGCATATTGCTGTATTCATCAATGATTTCATCCGCATTGAGTTTGTCCAGGGCTTCGGGTTTCACCGCGGCCATCTGCCCTACCGTACCAACGATACGATCAAGAGCCCCAATACCCACGGCCTTCTGCGCCTGGGCTAACATGGAAACGTATTCGATATTGATATCCATGCCGGTGAGTTCCTGTGGTGGAGTCGGGAAAAGACCTTCTTCCAGGGCAATCATAAACGCATTGTCAATTAAAGGATCGAGCAATTCATTCTGGTTGCGCTCCAGGACAGGGCCGAGTACCAGGAGTTTCTCCTCATGGCGTTCCTCGATCTCCCTGGCCGTGATCTGCCGTCGGTCAGACAAAGCAATCATCTGAAACAAGTCGGTAAAGAAAGATGAATTGATCCTGCCTCGGACATCGTTAATGTCCTCGAGTAGATGTTGTAGGTTGAGTTGGACCTCGAATGCTGAACGGATCCCGCCGGTCGGAGCCGCCGGGTCGTAATAACTGATCCCCCCAGGAAGAACGTCTTCGCTGCCGCGCAATGCCGTGGGAACCTGTAGAGGGGGATCCGCCTGGTAATCTACGCCTTTCGCTTTCTTGAGTTGATTGTCCTGGAGTTGGAGAATATCTCCGAGCGACGTCATGCCTGGACAATCGGAACCGTAAACATCCCCACCACGCACAATCCATCGTGGAGTCAGTCCAGGGAACTGTTTGAACCCGGATACCCGTAATTGAACATCTTCATCACAATCCACTTCGATGAATACGGATTCAAAAGGCATATTGGTATTATCTACCTTGGTTAAATCATGGTTCTTTCGCGGTTGGATTATGTGAAGAACGGTATGCCATTCATCACGAATGCTCTTGTCATACAGACCCTGGGCAGCACGGCTCACGTTTTTGTACCCAAACTCTTGAACCATTGCTCCGGTCTGCATTTGGAATTCGCGGTACACGGTATCCACGGAACACCGATTGTCTTGCCCCAGGTAAAACTCTCCCACGGTCTGCGGGTACAATCGTATAACGTCATCATAATCCCGGAACAACATAGCGCACCCGGTCCCAAAAGCGGCCATCTCTTCGTACAACCCATGCAAGACACGGTAGGTATTTGACCTGGCAAACAAATCTCTGAGAACACTCGCAGCATCATCCAACCAGATGCGGACCGGTTGATGATCCATTAGATCCTTATCACTAAGCGCGAGCTTGAACCATTTGCGCGCTGGAGAAGACATCCCGGCCATCATCCCGGCTGACAAGACCCCTAGCGCTCTCGTTGCAGTGGAGTCCAGGATATCCTTGTTCCTGCGTTCACCTTTATTCCTGTCCTGGAGAAAGAAACGCCCGGACCTGGGCAACAGCGTGTCGGTGATCTTTTGCCAGTGGGGAACGTAACTCTCACGCTCGAGCTTCAAGCGGGACAAGCGCCTCATGTATTTTGCATTGTTTTGGACCTCTAGCTCTGACATCGTTCCTCCATTTAAACCAATCGTTTCTCACCGAGATTAAGTTCTTCGTCCCCGATTCCTCCTGCCCCGGCCAACAAGGTTGGGGGTTTCGCTATACCGCCCTTCTTCCGCGCAGATTTAATGGCATCCGCAGTGGATTTATCAGCCTGCTTCTTCGCCTGGGTAACCTTAGAAGTCGGAAGCGGTGGAAGATCAGGAACCTTTGGGGAACTCATAGACAGTGACTTGCCGACTCCTATAGCTGACATCGCAATCATGGCCGCCTCATACGGTCCGCACATATTAACCTCCTAACATCGATTTGCCGGTGACCAACCCCTGGTCCCCGATCCCCTGGGTCCCAGTTAGCAATGTCCCGCCAAATCCTGCACCCACACCGGCAGATCGTGTCTGCATTTGTCGTTTCTTCACTGCCGTTGCAGGAGTCCTGGACGCCTGCCTGACCGGCGCTGGCGCTGGGGCTGGGGCTGGAGGCGGGGAATACCCACCGCCACCACACATCAGCACTGTTAATAATTCAATCATTTTCTTCTCCTATTCTAGGTTGTCCTGGCATATAAGGGTCCAGTGTTTCTGATCGTCCCGCTGCCGCGGTTTCAGCTTCTTCGAGCGAATCAAATGCCTTCGCCCGGCTTCCTGTTTCCGGATCAACACCGTTATTAAGCATGAATATCCCTATCGCATCGTCAATCGTTCTAACCTCACCCTTGTGAATCGTTGGATAGTTGTACCATTTACCATCGACGTTGAAAGTGGTTGACCGTTCAGATGAATAAGTCTGCTCTTGCCCTCGACCCATCATGTTGTAATAGATTGTCCTGCCTCCAGGCGTCTTACGACTCGTTGCTGGCCCCAGAGCCGGCATCCCGGTCCCAGGTTGGCCACTGAACCACTGCCCGATAGTGTTAAAGGCTGATTTTTCGCCCCCACCCCCCAAAGGTTCCAACTCACTATGAGCTTTCAACGCTTCTGCCTGGACATCGTATATGTCTGGACCACCCTGGCACATCTCTATCCCTCATCCTAAAAGAGTTTTTCTACCCAGGTTACCTTCATTCGGACCACCAGCCAATAGTGTCCCCCGGCGATCAGGGGACTTCCCTTGCATCGATGAAGGGGGGGACTTCCCTTGCATCGATGAAGGGGCTTTCTTGGAAACTCCAATACTGGCCTTAGTTTGGGGCGTAGTTTTTTTATTCCATACTGCTCTACCATAACTGTCTTTAGAAGCAGTTTTACGTCTTTCTCGTTCTTTATTACCTATAGCATTATTAGCTAAGTTCTTTGTAGGTGTGTTTGCAATAGGAAAACCGGTCCCCCAAGTATATGGAACACCCATAATTCCACTCTGTGGAAACATACCAGAACGAAACCCAGGGTTTTGGAGTTCTCCTAGACCGATCATCATTTTCATCATACACATTAGTTATTC
>Ga0080013_1004880_pt1 | contig 12909 bp, 15 predicted proteins | sample ETNvirenome_6_85_FD_69236 | JGI IMG/M metagenome (GOLD analysis project Ga0080013, IMG submission 69236) | Marine viral communities from the Pacific Ocean - ETNP_6_85 (SPADES assembly) (version 2) | ecosystem: Environmental > Aquatic > Marine > Oceanic | place: Pacific Ocean | collected 2013-06-19 | reverse complement strand
GAAATTCTCCTATAAATGGTATTCCTTGATCTTTTCCGCCATCTCTCCGGTTTCAATTATACTGGTTAGATGAAGGCGAATCCTATCAAGGAGTCGTAAAGAAAGCCAGCATTGCTCCCGGCTCTCGACATCGTTTACACTTGTTTGTGCCCAAGTGTTAAAAATACTTTCCCCCAATGAGTCAAATGCTTCGTTGTACATCGGGTCATTGAGGAGGCGTTTCGCTTGCTCCTCTCTCTGTTTGTCTATCATAATTTAATAAGTGTATGGGCTTCCTGAATAAGAATCGTATGCTATACTAAGTGGCGCTGATTCAGTTGTTGGTGGCAAACTATCAAGGTATGCCGCGTACTCTCCCTCCGAGTAGACCGGGCCCGGGTCTATAATTCCCCCACCAACTATACCCAAAAGACCGTCATTGTTTGGTGGTAGTTCCCAATTATAGGGGTCAATGACCGGCATATTATACTGGTCATCACCCGGGTCAATGACCGGCATATTAAACTGATTATTACGCAGATCAAGCATATATAGTTCTTGGGCATTAGGGGGTCTACCCAAAAAATCTTGCAACATACTTTCATGGGTGTAAACCCCGGGTGGAACAGAATCTAAAAACGATTCAAACTGATCTGGCGATCCAGCACCATGCGGTGACGAGTTGTATTCCTCTATAGGGGCCGGTAAGGAATTATCTGGTATTGGCATTGGGATTGGGGTTGGGATTGGAGGGGGTATTGTTGGGAGTGGAGTTGTCACTCCGTCTGAACCTCCAGTCAATAAACCGCCCGATCCTATGTTGGGCAGTGATTTAGGAATTCCATACGGGGCGGTTTGATAAGCATCAGTCGAGTATAAATCCTTTAAGGAATCGGCCTTTTCATGTTCTTGATTTATTCTAAATTCTAAACCATATTCGTCTGTGTTCCACCAATCATAAATTCCCCGTCCCTCGTATAATGACATATTATAATTCTTAGAGTCTGGTGCTGCGTCCCACCATTCTGGCTCTTGTTCGTATGTTGGGTCAGCGACTCCATATCCTATGGGTTTAGAATTTATCCATTTATCATAGTCTTCTATATAATCATCTCTTTGCCAACTCAGAGGAATTGAAAACTCCTGCGTATTTGAGGTTGTTTCAGAGGGTTCGTATGGAGTTGGTTCATAGGGGATTGGTTCGTATGGAATCCAATCACTAAGAAATCCCCCTCGCTCACCTTGATATAGTGGGGCCTCATATACGGGATCGTAGAAATCATTTTGAGTATAAGGTCCGGGATGCATATCATACTCCCATTCTCCGGGTATAGGCTTTCTCTTATCAAGATATAATAAACCGGGCATTATCCTATTGCAACCGCTCTGTTCTGTTTTTCTTCTAGGGCTAGTTCAGCGGCTTTAAGTTGTGCGTCAACTGCATCTTTCTTAGCCTCTTGCTGAATCTTCTGCATCTTAACCTGTACATCAGCGGCCTTGATTTCTAACTCTTTCTGCTTGAGTTGCATTTCCATCTGTTCCTGTTGAGCCTTCATCTGGGCTTCAGGGTTTCCTTGATCTGGTTGAGGCGGTGGCGGTTTGGTTAGATAATCATCTACGTTCTGGTAGCCCATTGCTTTAATCAATGCGGCTCCTAGATTGTACATATTCTCCGGGGTGACGATGGGTAGTCCACCTTTCATTGCCTCTCCAGCGAACTGTAGCATCTGAGATAGGTGCGTCATCTGCTCGTTCTTTGACCCATTTCCTAAAGCAACAGATACCGTGCAGTCCATCTTATCACTCCACATATCGGGACGTATTGGAATCCACTCGTTCCTTAACATTACTACGCGCTCCTTGTCTTGGTTCTTTACGAGGAGTTCGTATATAGAGTACATCAGTTCTTTAACGCCTGTTTCCGCGAACTGACGGGCGATTAACTCTACCCTTGACTGGGCATTGGTCATCACCATATTCACCGCTGTGGCCGTTGTATGGCTTGTCAGAGCGTCTGCGTTGATACCTTGCGTGTTCTTATTAACACCCGTCCTTGCCTCTCTTACCTCGTCTAAGTAACCAAGCATCTGGAATGATTCAGGCTGGAGTGGAGGGGTAGCCAAGGGCATAACGGCGTTGGGGGATTTAACTCTTACCACACCGCCCGGGCGTTGGGTTAGCAAATCGTCCAAATTCGCTTGACCTTCAAGGACTGCATACCTTCCAAAGTTCTGGTTATAGGCGTTATCCATAAGGTTACGCATCAGCGTACTCTTAATTAACTGCAAGTCCATAACAAGATCGGCAACCGACAGGCCAAAGAACTTATGTGGTATCTTTAAGGGGGTAATAGAAACAAGTGGGACTTTATCAATCTCATCGTTAGAGAATATATAATCCCCTACTGTACAGACCTTTCTTAATTCCGCGATACCATCATCATCGTAATCTGTTCTGATGAAGGATTCATGTAACCAATACTCTCTTAGAGCCTCTTCACCATTCTCGTTTAGCCCGCCGCCCCAAGAGGCTGAGTCATCAAACTCGTAACGAGCAATTCTTTCCGCATTGTATAACTCTTCGTTATATCCACCACCTAACTCGCCTACATCAAAGTCATCATCAGGGTACATCTGCCTTAGTTCTGAAACAGTTTTCTTTACCCTATGGCATACGAATCGTGCGTCCTGTATTCCTTTAGCCTCTCTTGAGATAAGGAATTCATCGGGGGGTACATTCTCAACCTTAATCTTACCGTTATAACTGGATCGTTTAATTACAACGTCATGGTGTATTCCCTCAGCCTCGCCATACTCTGTATGTTCTATTACTTCTACCTCATCATCAGAGATCAGATATTCAAATTCCATATCCCCAAGACCGCGATACTCTTCCCTCTTCTCCTCTGGGTATTCATCCCACCATACCTTTACTATTCCATTCTTCTGAAGGAGGGCATCATGGAACCATGAGTAGAGGATTTCCCAGCCGGGATTATCTTTGGAAAAGACGTAGTTAACGTAGTCGGTGGCCTGTTTGGCAGATGCCACATCTTCTGGGCCATGCGGGGAGAACTTAACCATCTCGTCACCAGACGCAAACACCCTCATCAAAGAGGGCTTGATCCATTCTACAGTGTCCTGTACAGTAGAGTCAACGTATTGACTACGACCATCTACCTCATTGCCAAACGGTAGGGCATAGTAATACTCTATGGCCTTCTCCCGCTGTGTAGATATTTCACCATCATACCCAAGAGAATCTGCAATCTCTTGACGTATTCGTGATACTAATTCTGTTTCGTTATCAGACAATGCCGTAGTTCCTATAAGTTAGATCGCTAGTCCATTCGGGGTCAGAACCCGCAATAGCGTATCTTTGTGATTGGAAGGCGTAGCGTGTTGCGCTCATAAGGTCATCACGCAGGGCTACAACTTTCCCTTCCTTTCTGTGGTACATTCTGAATTCTTCAAACCAATCATTAAGCGTGGAGAATACTTTAAATTTATTATTCTCCATACTCTGTAACATAGCCATAATCCCCTCTTCCACTGAGTTGGAGCCTTTCTTCTCTCCTAATCCGGGGGGATTTGTAAAGTGCTGTAAAAGAAAATTACACCCAAGGTTTCTATACTGTTCAGCAAGGCCGGGGTTTCCCATGCTATCCCTGCGATTTCCGTCATGTGGGTAGGCAATGGGAATAAAATAGGGTCGTTGCCGTATAACCTCGGAGTGAACTGTTGGACTTGCCTTTGATGCTCTATAACAGTCGTATATGTAGAATGTTTCCTCTTCCCTGTCTATAGCGCACCATACCACTGCGGTGGGGTGATCCCAACCAAAATCTATTGCCGCTATACGGGGCCAATGATCCTCTATTTCCACTGGATCACACATCAATTCTTCTTCATTAACGGGGAAGATCAGACCAGAGCCGATAGATGGTCTGCCGTATCTCCTCATCTCCCTCTCATGTGGGGAGTAGGCAGAGAGAATCTGCTCCATTGCCTCCTCAGAGAGATGGCCGCCCTTTCCGCTCTTAGACTTTATCTTTTCAGAGGCGTGATCCCATGTGGCATTGGTCAGGCTCTGCCCCTTCTTTATGTTGTTCATAAAGGCGGCAACCGTTTCGGTCATACCAGATTCAGGAGTGAAGGTCATGTAAACCATCCCCCTCCTGTCTAGCGTTCGTGTTACGCTCTGGGAGTATAGTTCTCTGGATGGTTCCTCATCCAACCATACAACGTCTACTGAACGACCTTGCCACTTCTCTACGCCCATCTCGTAGGCTTTAAAGTGTAAAGAAGAGTTCCCACCGGAAATATGCCGTATGAGGGCTACGGACTTGGCGTTTGGCACTCCGGGTTTGCGTTCCGTCTTTATAATTGTATGTTTAGGAATCGCGCCAGAGCCAAAGGCTTCGGGGTCATCGGGGGAACCCAATAATTCTGCTTGTACAATATCTCTGGTGGTTTCATTCGATACACCACCCGCCCATGCTGTAATGGGGTTTCTAAATCTCCTACCCTTCCACCAGTCAGGGTATAGCCCTGTTAGGTGATAGGCCATCTCTGCGGCCCCACAGTAAGACTTTCCTATGCGGTTTGCCGCCATCAGTAGGCGTTGGTTTGCTCCTACGCCTGTAGAGTGGAAATCTTCCTGATACGGGTATGGGTCGTAGAAATCTATCTTGTTAAAGCGTTCTCGCTTTCTTAACTCTCTTGCTATCTCTACCGCTTTTTCTACTTGAATCACTTATTGTCCTAGTCATATTCCCATCGTTGCTTTTTAGTCACCAATGGTTCATAAAATAATAGACCCTGATCCCAGAGTCCATCTGGGGTGATAGATAATGTATCTTTATTTTCTGGGGCTAAAAAACCTCCACCTTTATTTATCCTTCTAAAAGCATCCTCTAACAAGCCTTGTCTATTTGGGAAATTACGAGTTGCTTGAGTTGCTCTTGCCCCTTCGCTCCTTTGCGGAGGGGAGGGAAATGTTTTTCCTATCTGTTTCTTTAAGGACGGTGAAAGATTTTTGTGACGCTCTTGTTTATCAAAGAAATCAGAAAAGGCGCTATTTCTGGCAAAACCTTTATACTTGCCCTCTTTTACTCTCTTCCCCCAAAACTCTTCGCCTCTTCGGTAGGGGTTTCTCGATATTAATGTACCTAAACTTTGCTTGCCCCCCGCTTTGATACCAGTGTCTGCACCTCTAACTAAAGTATCATGTCCATCGTAATAATTCATAATCCAGTTTGGATTACCTTTTACACGATAGGGGGTTCCAGTTGGAAAATTTACTGGGGGCTTTTCAAAAGGTTTTCCAGACCAAACATCTATAGTCTGCAAAGGCCAAGCACTGTACTGAGTTTTTATCCCAGTAATTCTTTTTAGTAGTTTATCGTATTCGTTCATCTCAATTCAAGGGGCCAACAAGGGCCTCAAGTTCTCTCTTTAATTCCTCCGTAGATTGAGCCTCAACGTGTGACACTTCCTGCTTGATCTTCTCAGTAGGTTTAAGACCAGCCCTGTCCAGTATATCTTTCACAGCGCCAAGGCGTACTGACTCGCTCTCCGCGCCTTCTGAAAGAGATTTCAGTTGCGATAAAGCACCGGGTACGCAGTCTTGTATTAACTTGCGTGTACGCTCCTCTATCTCTCTACAGAACTGGTTTTTTAACTCGTAACCTCTTTGTTTGGGATGGGAATACCCTGCCAGTTGTGCGGCTTTAGCGGCATTACCATGTAGACAGTATTGGTCTATGAATGTGTTTTGTTTGTCAGTCCTCATTATAATACAGTAATCCCCCTGCCCCTGCTAAAGGCGCGGCCCTTCTCGCGCCGAACCTAGCATATTCTTTTACTCCCATAGGTGCTTTATATGATGCCATTTCTTCAGCCACTTTCCTTTGCGCTTTCGTTAGTTTCGCGGGTAAGGATTCTCTAAACTGTGGGATTGTGCTTTTCTCCCCTTTAGGCTTAGGTTCTTTTTTAACACTCTTCAAATAAGCCTTAGCCTCCGCAACCTTACTTTTGGGGAGTCTAACCCCTTCTTTTCTTACTTTGGCAAACTTGTCTACTCCCCAAGGTGGGAGAACTGTAACAAGCCTGTCATAACCGGGAGGTACTATACCCATCATATCATGCTCATCACTTGTAAATATGGTGTATTTTCTGTTTGGACTTACTTTAATAATAGCGTTTGTACCACCCTCCACAAATCCTGAACCACGATACCCCGATACCTGTATCCATACGCCATCGTCTGTAGTTTTTATTACGTTGTATTTCTTACCATCTGCTGTTTTAGCGGCGGATTTTAAGGCACTTTCTAGCGCGGATACAGATGAGAAGTTGCCATCATTAGCGGTCAGGACGGCATCCAAAAGTTTTCCCTGCTCTGAAGTGATAGCGTCAAGATCATGTACCCCAGTAGATTTCGGCCCCCGATTTTTCTTTACGGCCATGAGGGTTTTTTCGTCTAGGGGGCTTTTGGTGAATCGGCTTTTCCAAGTACCAGTTATAATATCATAAGCCTCTTTCATTGTTTTATCTGAGGCTTGTTTACCTATTTCGGTTCCTTTCTCCCTTATAGACTTAAACTGATCTGGGGTGAAATTTTCTATCTTATGATATACAGCATCCTTCCATTTTTCAATTATTGGGATGTTAGCCCTTCCCTGTCTACCGATCAGAAGATTATACCCAATCTGACCAGATACAACTTTGCCTAATTCAGAATACTGAGCCATATCAGCGTCAGATAGTTTTCCACCACTAGACTTATATAACTTCTCTAAGCGATTCATCTCTCCCATAGCATCTGCTACAATCTTTTGAGCGCCTGTTGTTAAACCGGCCACATTAAAATTTGTACTCGCTTGGGGGCTAATGTATTGCTTTATAGTGTTTGCTACTGTTTTTAACGCACCAGTACCGACAGCCGCTTTCTGGGCCTGATCCCCACCGTAAAATCCTTTCAGATAGTTGGGTGCATTCCCTGAGAATTTTCCGGGGTTATATAATCCCCCCAAAATTGTACCTATTTCTTTAGGAAAATCCAACCCCATTTTCGCCCATGTTGCGGGTAATGCAACATCAAGCCCCATACCAATAATCATGCTTGCATTTCGGGCTGTATCAGGATCAACCCCAAAGGATATCAAAGCGTCCTTGATCGGCTCCTCTCTTAAAGCCTCAAATGGCGCTGTAATCGGGGCGCTTACATACTGCAAAGCACCCAACCCCTTGCCTAACAGACTGTCAGAACCCATTAAATCCATACCGGATTCAACCTGTTCCTGATAAACTTCTGGGATTCTTTTTATAGGTCGGATAGCATCGGACAAATATTCGCCTATTGATTTTCTGTCAGCCATATTAGTGAATTCTTATGAAGGGTTAAATGTCCTGATGGTGAGTGGATAGAATAAACGTCAATACGCCAGAAAAAAAAGGGGGTCGCCCGGGGGTCGCGCAACGCGCCCGCTACATGCGCCCATAAAGGAGGCCGTCAGCCAAGTGCTTAGGCTATGCAAAGGATTCTAGCAGTGAACCAATACTGTACCAGTCTTGCCACTATATAGGGTTGATCGGTAATGAAGTTACCAGTATTCAACCATATGCTAATATGATAGGCTGGCTGTGCTGTGCGATGGTCTGGGGTGAGTGTGAGTGTGGACTCACAACATGACACAACCCATCAGTAAAACTAATCACAACCATTAAGCAGACTTGCGCAAACCAGTATCACTACCCATAAACAAACCTTATGCCCCTATAAAAACACTATTCGCACAATGCCCAATTATATGCTAAGGTCTGGGTAGGGTAATACCGCCCTCTTTAACAATAGGAAACGACACGATGAACGAATCAGAAATCATGGAGCAAGTGACTGGGTTTGAAATCTGGACAACCAAAGGCCAGTTAGTAGCCTCCTATGGCAAGGATCAACTGGATGAGGCCCGTGAGCATATCTCAGGCACTACCCACGTTTTGCAGTATGTCCTAAAGGGTAAAGAGAAGACGGCCCGTGTGGCCTCTTCTGGGGACTCTAGCGGAGGTTTTGAATGGCCCTCGTTCTATTCGTCTGATACTGCGGATTTAATCGACGCGGCGCGGAAAAATGGCAAGTTGGAAATCGTCACAATTAAAGGGGAATAAAATGAATCACGACGATCTGCATTTTAATGAGCAAAGATCGAGAATTAGAGAAATAAAAGAGGCGCTAGAAACGGCGGATTATCACGCCTCACATTATGTTAATGCGGCCATTGCGAATAGCCTGTACCGTGAGGAAGCGGCGCAATCTAGCGAAGACGCCCAAAAAATGGCCCTTCAATCCTTCCTGATTAAAGAGTTAATCTGTAATATTGACGATATCTAAACCACTAGACGCTCCCCTACGGGGGAGCAAGGATTTTAAGATGCTAGAACAAATCAAACTCAGTAAAATGAGCGGCAAACTTTTAGGTATTGGTGCGATCAATACTGATACAACCATAAATGATTTTTGTATCAGACAACACGCCATACCGAAAGAAAAGAATAATATCTGCCCGCTTTGCTATTCTCACGCCATGCTAACCACGTTTAGAAAATCGTGTATACCCGCCTTTCAACACAATTCTAAACTAATGGCGGAATTGATTGATTGGGATTTATTGCCGATCATTAATCAGGCATTTTTTAGATTTAACGGCCACGGGGAATTAATCAATACAGCACACTTTCAGAATATTGTGAATATTGCCCGGAAAAACCCGCATTGTAACTTTGCGCTATGGACTAAAAGAGCCTCGATTGTACGCCAGTTCAAAGGCGAATTGCCCGATAACCTGATACTGATATTCAGCAACCCGCGCATAGATCGCGTTATAGGCGTACCCAGAGCGTTTCACAAGGTATTCAATAACGTAGACAAAGGTTCGGACATAAAACAGAACTGTACCGGCAAGCGTTGCATGGATTGCCTGCTATGCTATCGAAAAGAATCGGGCGCGAATGTCATAGTTGAGGCCGTAAAGTAACCACTACAGGAGAGTTAAAATGATGAAACTTGTGACAGTAGAAAGTAGTTTTATAAGCAGATTTAGAGAAACTTGGCCCTGTTTGGGAGTGCCATACCAAGTTACGCATATCGAAGTAGCATTCGATTCTGACGGCGATTTAATTGATTATGATATGTACGAAAATGATCAAATTGTAGAATGTTGGGAGAGCGAGGATGGTAGGGGCCATCTGCTGACTGACGCGAGAGATCAAAGTACAGAAGTATACTGGGGCCATAACGTCATAGGCCCGAATCAATGGATCGCAAAGTAACTCAGTTACTTTCTGGTCTGACCATTAACCCGCTCTGAAAAGGGCGGGTTTTTTCTTTCTGCGATGTAACGCGCCCTGTAACGCCCTGTAATGCCCTACACGGCGATTTAACGGCTACCCGCTATCAGGCACTAGGGTATCCCGCAAATCACGCTGTTGGGCCTTACACTTGCGATTATAGGCAACCCTAGGCCGTATGGCATAAGATTTATTGAATGTACGGCTATGTTTGGCTACCATATTCCGTCTGGTTGCCCTTGTTTCTCTATCGCTACTCATTGGTATAGTATTGGTACAGTGGTTCATGGTAAAGTGTTACGTTTCGTAACATCTCAAGGCATAATTGTCAATAAGACCGTGTTGCCCGGGGCAGTCACGCTATCCTCTTGTGGGAATCATCGCGTGGGATAATTGTTGGCGTTTATCAGGTACACTTATTTTTAGACGCTGTGAAACGTCCGCCCTTGTATGGCAACTATGCCTGTTTACCGGCCCGTCCTAAGGCCCGCCAAATCAATCAATGCTGTTCGATGGATGGTGGCACATTGGGGCCACATAATTTAAGGAGTCCAACACTCAGATACACATTATAGCATAAAAAATTCTTTTATGCTAATTACTAATCTAATAATGCTAAGCCATTGATTCTAAAGGGGTATTCCTTAGTGATTGAAAACAAAGGGGTATTCAATTAAAAGATAATAACTATGCAGATTGTTATTGACGGGGTGAACAACCCATGTTATTATGGCTAAACCAACTCACAAAAGGAAGAGTAATATGACTGACCAAGATATTATTGATTATTTCGATTCGCACTTTGATGCTACAATTTCAGAGATTGCCCGAATGTCTGGCAGGTCTGTAGCCTACGTCAAACGCCTTTTAATGGGCGGTTAGGATGAGTTACGAGATAATCGCCAACACCGTGTCAGAGAAACTGCTCTATCATATGACTGGTAAGAGAGCCACTAAATCCACTAACGAGATTTACGACTGGCTTGACGAACTCCAAGAGGTGCAACGTCACAGTTGGTCTAAAGAAGAGGACAGTAGACAGTGGCTAACCAAGTTGGACAACCATCTGGATGATGGCACTTGCACCCCATCATCACAGAGATTACTGAGGGCAGTATTGTGAAAAACGAATGCGGAAAGACTCGACCAGTGGACAACCCTTATGAGGTCTGGGAAGGCCACGGGTGGACTTGGAAGGTTCTGAAAAAGTATCAGAACCCAGAGAAGGAGAAGGCTAATCCTTACGCGAGATGGTTTTGCGAAGTGGACTCACCCTACGCAAAGGAAATGGGCGATGTTTATGTGTCCGAAATCAAGGAATTCGGTGAGAGAGTTGCCTACGGGCTTGACAACTCAGTGCTATAGGTATATTATGTAGTTATGGGTATGGCTACTGAGTAATTGGTAGCCTCCACCTGATGCTTGGAGAGGCACTTGAAAAAGGCTCTGGCTGTATAAGTGCTACGGTGTAGCCTCAGTCACATCTACCCTGCCCATACAACTCTAAAGGAGAATGAAATGCTGACTAAACAGAATCACGATGATGTCAAATGGGAACTGATGGATAAATCAACCAAGAATATGCACAGATACCTGAAGGAATCCACTATAGAAAAGGTGTTGGAGGTCTTAGACTCAGAAATTACGTTCGACGAGTTACAGGATTTTGCCTTTGTTACGAGGGGGGAGTAGGAATGTTTAACAATGCCAAGGAGGAACAGGCCCACTTTGAACAGGAGGCGTTCGACGAACGGGTAAATCAAGAGGTTGAGCGCAGGATGGGTGATTACCCTCAGAAGGTCGAGAGCGTGGATTTTTACATGGGCAAGGATAATTCCATAGTGATGGAGATCAACGATAACGGTATCACTGTCACCGAACAGATGCTGGCGCGGATAGTGGACTTGGGCGGTAGCATCCTACAGGATTGTCTGCGCGATGAGGAGAATGACAAGCAACGGCAATGGTATCACCAATTTTATGAGGATGAGGAGCCTAACCCTTACAGTGGCACATATTCAGAAATGTAGGGCGATGGGTAGGTTGACAGGTGAGCGGTGGCATCTGAGAGGTCGTATCGTTTCCTATCGTCTGGTGTCCTTTTTCAGCGATACGGCCATCCACCGCAACCATGATTAAGGAGCGGGCAATCAGGATTCTGAGGAACATTCCCAAAAGGATCACGGCGACTCGTCGCCATCAGGGGGATGTAGAGGTGGATACCATGATGAAAAGCGCGGTTAAGTGTTTAACAATCTTATCCCGCACCCGTGGTGTATCAAATAAAATGATGATTGAGGCATGGGAAATTTATACCAAACTACAGAGGTTATGTGGTATAATTCCAAATAAGTTTTTGGATAACGACCACAATAACCCCCAGAGGGTGAAAACAACAGTTAAACATAGGATTAAGGGGGCTGATTGGAATCGATTTTATTCGTCGAAACTGGAAGGCTTTGACCAATACTACCGGCATGGCCGGGGCTGGATTTACGGGAGAAAAATTTGGAAATCAACGACAACGACCTTAAAAAATACTCAGACATTGGATCAGTCCAACGGAAAATAAAACCATCATCAGATTTTGCATCGGAGGTTATGGATTATTATCTGAGCGGGGAGAAATTAACAGGTGCAAAACTACCAATAAAATTATTCGATACCAAATTTAGATTACGCCCAGAGGAATTAACGGTTCTCGCTGGGATTAACGGAGCGGGGAAATCTTTATTCGCATCACAGTGTATGCTGTCCGCTATGGAACAGGGCTTTAAGTGCCTCTCAGTGTCCCTAGAAATGTCGCCCAAGGCTCAGTTAGCCCGTATGTGGCGACAGGCATCACTACAGGTTGAGCCAACGATGGAGGCAGGGCTACAGTTTACCAAGTGGTCTAACGACAAACTGTGGTTCTACGACCAACACGGAACCATCAACCCCAAAACTTTGGTGAGCGTACTGCGCTACGCCTATGATAAGTTGGGCATCAACATAGTCCTCGTCGATTCCTTGATGACCATGAGCATGAACAGCGATGATTGGAACGGACAGAAACAGGTGGTTCAATCTCTGGCTAACACAGCCCGACACTTGGGCATTCATGTTATCTTGGTTGCTCACGCAAGGAAGGGTCAGTCAGTTAAAGATCGTTTGGATAAGTGGTCTGTCGCGGGATCATCCGACATTACCAACAGGGCTGACAACGTGATAATTCTAGGGCGTTTATTCGATGAGCCAGAGGATGCGTACCTAAGTCTTTGTAAAGCAAGGCATTTTGACGGGGCTGAGATGGATTTGGATTTGAAACTTGACATGGCCTCAATGAATTATTACCATGATGGGCAACTGCCCCATAGGTTGTTGCAAACTCCACCGCAAGGTGGTATAATGGGTGAACTAGAGAGAGTTGCATTAACAGAGGGGATCAATGAAACCATCATCCGCAAAACAAAAAGGCCGTTTGTTCCAGCAGACTATAGTTCGTATGCTAATCAAAGCGTTCGACCTTGAGGCAGATGATGTCTTTTCACGGAGTATGGGGGCATCTGGTGAAGATGTTATGCTCTCGCCCAAGGCTAGAGTG